>ERZ808041.38-NODE-38-length-177923-cov-28.335656_pt1 | contig 177923 bp, 134 predicted proteins | sample MGYA00380192_ERZ808041 | MGnify/ENA primary metagenome ERZ808041 (study PRJEB31490, sample SAMN06133412) | mouse gut metagenome | isolation source: Z1_1 | host: mice | place: China: Chengdu | collected 2015-05 ...
CCCTCTCCGGCGCTTTCCGCCGTCTTCTTCGGTCGAGTGGCTACGGCCACACTCCCTCATCAGACGACAAAAATCGCTCGGAGATTGACCGCCCCTGCGTTAACATCTGTTTTTAAACAGCCTCTTATTATCTCTTACCCACTTTTCAAAAAGCGTATTACCCCAGGAATCAGGTAATGAATCGGAAATAAACGGCGGCAGCCCCTGATAAAGAGGACGTTCATCTCCATATATCGGCAAAATAATATTGCGGTTATTCGCAGGAGAAATCAGCGGCGCGATATCCGGGATTCTGTCTTTATGTTCGGGGTTATACATAAAGTATGTCCGTCTCGTAGCGGAATTCCACACGAGTCGCCCGATTTCCTGTCCCCATAAATTGACTTTCAGATACATCATAACCCGGACTTTTTGCTTTTCCTTACTCGCTGCACCTTTTTCTCATTGTCGTCGTACATATAGGGAGATTCCGGCAGCTCGGGGAGCAGAGCATCCCAATTCTCACCAAGTCCGATTGCTTTCAGCAGTCGCAGCAGAGTGGTGAAAGAAATGTCAGTCATATTCCCGGACTCAAATCTATATAGAGTTGTCATGCCAATAGAAGCAACTTCAGACACTTCCTTACGGGTCATCCGCAGGCGCAGACGGTAGTCCCGGAACCTCAGCCCGAGATTCCGAATCACCTCAGGCGTAGTCAGGGATTTATTTATAAGTATCTTCATAGTGATATTTATACTTATTATTCTATTAAAATATTCCGTATAATGACACTTACAAAGTTAGATTAAATTTCTAAAACAACCAAATTTCCTGCCAAATTCAGGATTTATATCAAACAAAAAAGCCGGGGCAAACTTTACGTTCGCCCCGGCCTCAAGACAGGTTGATGTAAGGTTTAGCGCACCACGACCTTGGTGCTCTTGCCGCCGCAGCGGCGGATGTAGATGCCCGGTGCGGGGGCTGCGGTGTCGACGCGACGGCCCTGCATGTCGAAGTACTCGGCCTCGCCCTCGTCGCCGTCGACGACGATGGAACCGATGCCGGAGCCGGCGGTGGCCGATGCGAGCACCTTGACCTCCTGACCGATTTCGGCCGGAGCCTCCACCAGCATCCAGTTCAGGCGCTTCGACACCTTGCCGTTGCGGTCGGTGGTGGTGACGCACAGCAGCGATTTCTCGCCCGGCTCGAGAGCCACGTCAAGATGCATCGGGGAGATGAGTGTTTCCGACATATTGCTGTAGCTCGTCAGGTACTGGATTATCTCGTAGTCGCTGTTGTGGTCGCGGTAGTCGGGGGCGAAGCCCTTACCATAGGCATCCTCTGCTGTAGAGTTGAGCTCGATGTCCACACGCACCACCTTCTTACCTCTGGATTCCATATACACGGGGTTCACCATCTCGGCCCAGGGTTCCTCCTGCGAGAATGTTCCGTCCGTATACTCAAACACCTCCGAACGGCAAAGACGCGTAAGAGGAGTGACCGTATTCGTGGCCTCGTCGTACAGCAGACCCATCACGGCCACGAACGAACGCGTGCCGGCGGGATTGACTATGGCATTCTCTATGTTGCGGTCGCCGAAGTAGAAGAACTCGGCCTCCTGCGCCTTGTCCCAGGAGCCGAATATGGAGAGCGCCTGATTGCTGATGTAGAGTATATGGTCGGCAAAATCCTCGTCGGTAAGATTGTCAACCGTCAGATAGCGTTCGTCGAAGATAGCGTTGGTGTATATCATCAACTGGTCCTGAGCCTTCACCGTGAAGCGTACGCCTTCCTGACATGCCTCAGTGACGGTGAGATCGTACATATTCTCGGGCAGTTGGGCGTAAGCCTCCGGGTCGAGATACTCGTAGGGGGTCTTCTCCATCGTCACGGTGCCTACGCTGAGCGTCAGCATGTCCTTCTGCGAGAAGCCGTGTATGCCCAGGTAGTATTTGCCGGCGTCCTCGATGACGCATTCAGCCTCGAAGATGGGCAGAGTGTTGTCGTCGCGGCGCGTCTCCTTGAAGTTTTCGAGCCTCAGCACCGTAGTCTTCATGGCCTCGGCCGTGGGTGCCGTGCCCAGGCACAGTTCCACCGACTCCGGGCAGTTGGCCGACTGTGCGGCGGCACGCAGGGTAAACTTATATTTGCCTGTCTGCGTCACCTCCACCGGGGGCAGGATGGCCCAGTCGTTGGCCGCCATCTTCCAGTTCTCCTGTATGCGCAGCTCGTCGGGATAGGTGTCCATCACCTGCCAGGTCTTGCCGTCATCGTTGGCGTCGATGATAGTCAGCATGGCGAGATTCTCGGCCGACGGAGTGAACGACAGGGGCAGCTCGAGCGTGAAGTCGTCGGGCATCTCGGCCACGAATTTCTGCGACACGGGTTTGCTGTACAGCGTCGTGCCGTTGTCCTCGTAGGACACGGTGCATACGGCAGTGTGCTCGCCGGGCGCGGCTGTGAAGTCCTTAGGCACCACGGCTCCGGGATCGCCGTCCACGGTGATCTTCGTCTTGTCGTTGCCGTCGATGACGATTTCAGCCTTCATGAGCACGCCGTCCAGTGCGTTGCCGCTGACGGTCTTGTCGGGGAACGACACGGTGGCAACGCCCTTGAGGCCGTCCATGACGATGCCGAACGCCGGAGCTTCCGGGCTGTTGTCCACGGCGGCGCCGGCGATGGTGATGTCGAATACCTTGAGGTTCACGTAGTCGCTGCCGCGCGGAGAGGTGACGTGGAAGCCCACGTACACGTTCTGTCCCGCAGGTACTTCAAAATTCTGCTCCACTTTCTCCGAGGTGTTGCTCATCGTGCTGAAGTTCTCTACGGAATATATCGTGTTGGTCATGGCCTCGGGTGTGGGCGCCGTACCCCAGCACACCGAGTAATCCGCCGGTATGCCGTTGCGCGTGACTGCACTGTACGATATCGTGTGCGAGCCGCCGGCCTCCGTGGCGAGCTGCGGCAGGATGAGCCAGTAGTCGGCCTGCACGTTATAGTCCTCATAGCAGCCGAAGGCGTCTATCCAGTCGCCGTCGATATAGTAGTTCCCGAACTCCCAGTAAGGTTCCTCGGCTGTCGGGAGAGCCACCGAAGCGTTGTAGTCGGCCTCCGTAGGCACGAAGTGCGCCGGAAGAGCCATCGGCGTTTGCTCCGCAAATGCCGGGATTGCCGCGGCAACAGCTGCCGCCAGCATAAGTTTTCTTGCAAAATATTTTCTCATCATGAATGTGATTTGGTTTACTCTCTAAATCTCTGCAAATATAAATCAATTTGCAACACCCGGCAAATAAATAGCACAATTTCGCACAGGCTCCGGCCTTAAGTTGCCGCCCCATAAAAAAGCTCCCGGAGGCAAGGCCCCCGGGAGTCGGAATTGAAGAGTGCTTATCGTTATTACTTCGCAGTAATCAGGGTGTTATTTCACCATCACCTTGGCGGCGCGTCCGCCCTGGCGACGGATGTAGAGCTGGCCGGCCTCGGGGTTGGTGACGCGGATGCCTTGCATGTTGAAGTACTCGGCATCGGCGCTGTCGACGGTGATGTCGGCAATGCCTGTGGTGCTGACGGTGACAGCGTTGGAGCCCTTGGAGATGCCCTTGTCGTAGACAGCCACAACAACATAGGTGTGGTCGCCGTCGGTGGCGTCGGTATCGGTGAACTCGGTCTCACCGGTGGGCTCGGTGGTGATCTTCACGCCGTCGCGGTAAACGTCATAGCCTGCGATGCTGAGCTCGGCGCTTGCGCCGGCCGGAGCGAAGGTGAAGTCGTCAAGCATGAGCATGAAGGCGTCAGTGTCGTGGTTGTGTACGGCGAAGTAGAGAGCGCCGGCAGGAACCTCGAAGCTGTACTCGGTCCACGTGGTGGAGATATTCTTCTTCGAGCCTACGAGGATGAAGTCGGAAGTTTCAGTGCCTGTAGTGCTGTAGAGGAAGTCGAAGCTCTCGGAATACTGGCTGTCGTAGCTCTTTGCGTAGAACGTGATGGTCTGCGCGCTGCCGTCCAGCATGGGCGAGATAGCCCAGTCGTCCACGAGGCCATTGCTCGGGTTGTAGTTGAAGAGGCTGGCGAGGTACTTGGTGCCGCTGTGGGCTGCGAAGCTCTCATGCTTCCATGTTTCGGCAGCCCGGTCGAACACGAAGAACGAAGTAAGGGTGTTGCCGGGATCTATTCCGGGGATATCCGTGTTCTGGAAACCGCCAACAGGCTTACCGTCGGCGTCGATAAACGTCCAGCCCTCGTACTCGTGGGCGAAGGACTCGGCGTCCTCGAAGTCAACGACTCCGGTCTCGGCGGGAGCTGCATTGAGGTCGGGCTCGCTCCAGGTGAGGTGAGCTTTGCCGTTCTCGTCAGCCTCGCCCTTGAGGTCGGTGACAGCGGGGAGCTTGCTGATCTGAGGAGTTACGGTCACTTCGGCGGTCTTGTTGTTGCCCTGTTTCTCGTCGGCTGCGAACTCAACCTCGGCGTGCAGCACTACGGGTTCTTCGGCCAGAGCATGCATGTTGAGGGTGAATGTCTCAGTGGTGGCGGTACCTGCCGTGAGAGCATCAACGGTCTTGGCAGCTACCTGCTTACCGTCGGCGAAGAGCTTAATGGTGAAGGCTGTGGCATCCTTGGTGCCATTATTGTTCACGGTAACGGCAACTTCATAGTCGTCACCGGCCTTAACCTTGGAGGGAGCAGAGATGGCACGTGCGTGGAGGTCGTTCTCCAGCATGTCGCCGATCTTGATGTTGTCGATGAAGGTGTAAGCCATAGCCTTGACGGTGGCCTGGAAACGTACCTGGATGACCTTGCCGGCATAAGCGGCGAGAGACGTCGTCACGAGATACCAGCCGTCAGCCTCTCCGAGTTGGTTCATCACGGCGGGCTGCCCGACGGCGGTCCACTCTGCATCGTTGGGTTCCTTAACCCAGATCTGAATCTCGTTGGCGTCTACATTTCCATTTTCGCCGACTATATTGTAAGCGTAGTAGCTTACGCCGGGATTGACAGCGCCTTCAAGGCTTATCTTGCCCGTGAAGAGTGCCGCGCTCTCGTCAAGCGAAGAAGCTTTCATGCCGGCAAAGCCGTTGTCGCCGTCCTGCGATGCAATACCATTGAGACTTGCATCCGTAAAGATGCTCCAGGACACCTTGGAACTGTTGGCAAATCCCGTGCCCAGTACGTGGGAGATGTTACCGGCGGGGAAGCTCTCCTCCATGCCCTCATAGGGCGTGCCTACGGCAATCATGTCGGTCTGAGTACCCGCACCGTTACCGGCAGAGGTGACAGCAAATACAGCGTACTGGACGAAGTCCTGCTCACCGACCGATACTGCCTGGAAAGTGTAGGTGGTGTTGCTGACGGGTTCGTCAACGATCGACGCCCAGCCGGTAGTAGTGGGCTCGGCTACCAGATATGTGACGAGTGCGGAGTTGATGGCGTTGCCGTTCTGGTCAACGGTGACAGCATCCCAAGAGATTGTAACCTCACCAAGGTTGGCAGTCTCCACAATCTGTACATTCTCGGGAGCTCCGGGTTTGTCGATGCCTACGAATGCGGTCACGGAAGCCACCTCGCCTGCGCCGTCGGCATTGAATGCCTGCACGCTGTAGGTGTGAGTGCCGTTTTCTGCGGTGTCCTCGTGGCCGAGGTCAGCTCCGGGTGCGGGAGCGTCGAAGGTCTTGATGACATTGCCGTCGCGCGAAAGCTCGATCTTGGTGATGGCAGCGAGAGTTTCTCCACCCATAGTCTTGGCAGGAGCCTTGAACGTAATGGTGGCCTTTCCGGTGCCGGCAGGATCGTTGGCAACAGCGAGATCCGTAGCGAGTCCGGGCACTGTGGTGGCAGCGGCAGCGCTGACGGTGAGGTCATCCACATAGAGATAGTAGGTATCCTTATCGGAAATACCGTGGATGCCCACGTAGTAAATGCCGTCGGCCTCGGGCATTATATAGGCACCGAGTTCAACCCAGTTTTTACCTAAATCAGTCGGTGCTACAATCACACCGGTCATAGCGGCGGCAGTGGCGGCATTACCCCACTTGGCCTCTACACGCTCGGGATACGCATCGCTATTGGCACGTGCCTGGAAGGATACCTTATACGCCTTGCCACCCTCAAGCTTCAGGGGAGGAGTAATCATCCAGTCGTCCATAGCAAGATCGGAGTTATAGGTCATTCTTGCAGCACCCGGATTGCCGTCGGCACCGCTTGCACCCTGATAATATGCCCATACCTTGCCGTCTTTATTGCCGTCAATGATGGTGTAGCCAGAGAGAGCGTCAGCGGAGTCGAAGTGGTTGACATAGGGAGGAACGATGCTGCCAAGTGTCACACTGTTGGACTTGGCGGGCGCAGATTCCACGCCGGCGCTTTCGGCAACCACGAGGTAATGGTACGTGGTGATTTCGGCGGGCATGGCTACTTCTTCCTCGAAGGAAGTTGCGGTGAGGCCACTGGCAACGGTGAGGGCGCTGCCCGATTCATTGTTGATGATGCGGGTCACGCTGTATGTCACGGCTGCGGGGTCAATGAATCCGCCGTCGGCGCTCTCAGTGACAGCAGGCCACGACAGCTTCATCTTGCCGCCTTCGTAGACGAGGGCAGCTTCCGGGCTCTTGGGTGTGCCTTTGCCGATGAAGAGTGTCAGCTTGACCTTGGGACTGTCGCCCACGGCATTGGATGCGGTGACAACGATGGTGTACTCACCGGCTTCTTCCACAGTGACGGGGGCTGTCACGTCAGCGCCTGCGGCACCTGTGCCGTCAGCGACCTGCTGGCCGTTGGCAAGCACCTTGTAGCCGAGCGTACCGGTAGCGGCAGAGCCGTCGAAGAGAGTTGTGGGAAGCTTGAAGCTTACGTTGCCGCTGAGCGCGCCCTCGGGGAAGTCGGCGGCCAGATCGGTAACGGCAGCGGGAGCACCTTCCTCGGCAGCGGGAGCAACCACACAGAGGCCCATGATTTCGTCGTCAAGAGCGAAATCCACAATCTTTGTGGCAGCGCCGGTGTTCAGGTTCACCTCGCAGAGGTAGCCCGTCTCATCGGGAGGATTGACGGTCCAGAACATGCGGCCGGTCTTGGTGTCGATTGTGGCCGAGCTCAAGTACTGGGGCGCATGACCGGTTTCGCCGATGAGAGTGACTTCGCCGGTAGTCTTGTCAATCTTGTTGAGTGCCGAGGATGTCGCAACAAAGTTCTCACCCTCCATCACGCCTTCGTAGCTGATGCCGTAGAGCTGGCCGGAAGCATCGCAGACGATGCTGTTCCAGTCGCCGTCAAGAGGAGCAATGGCCGTGGCCTCAATGTCCTCGGGATAGCTCATCTTGGAGAGCTGGAGGCCATCACCGTCGGCATTATACGTGATTGCGTAGATGGTGCCGTCGGTGGGGTCGACAGTCTCGCCGCCTACGCAGATGTGGTCGGGCGTCGAACCACCATACACGGCCACGCTCTCGCCGCTTTCGAGGTCGTAGGCGGTAGCGGTAATGAAGAGCATACCCCAGAATTCCGTATACTCTGTAGCAGTATAGATACCGTCGTGCAGGAAGGCGCCTCCGCTGGCATCCACTTCCTCGATCTGCATCGTAGTGGTGCCGTCGGCATTGATTTTGTAAAGGCCGGTGGGCTGATTTTCCTGTGTCCAGTTCGACTGGAAAACGACTGAGCCGCGCAGGTCGGGCAGTGATGCGGCTTCTGCGGCGGGCGCCTTGGCGGCCGAGGTCTTCTGCACCAGATGTGCGGCCTTCATGGCCTTCTTGAGCGAAGGCGTGGCTGCGTTGGCAGCGGTACGGGCCTTCAGGGGATGGATGCGGGAGGTAGCCGCATTCGGCTTCATCGACACGGTGCGGGTGAGCTCGCTGCCGGCGGCATTGGCAGCCGTCAGTTTCCGTGCTGTCTGCGGCGCGGCCGCGGCCGAGAATGTCATGGCCACCGCAAGCGCTGCTGAAGAAACGAGAGATAAAGCTTTCTTCATGAGTAATACGGTCGGTTTCGGTTTGTTATGCCCGGAGGTGCTGAAACCGATTGAACACCTGTCCGGGATTGGGATATAAAATGATTGTCTATGTCTGCAAATGGGGAAATATGAGGAGAGAGGAGGATGAGAAAGCTTAGAGAGGGTCAGTAGCGCACCTTTACGGCCGTAGAGCCGCGGCGCAGGATGTAGAGCTGTCCGCGCTCGGGATGGCTCACGCGGGCGCCCTGGAGGTTGTAGTATTCGGCGGGAGCGTCGGCGTCGGTGATGTCGGCGGCCACGTCGTCGATGCCACTGCTCTTGGAGGTGCGCACGGCAATCTCGTTGCTGACGAGCGACCGCATGTCGCCGCTGACGGCCACTACGGTGTAGAAGTATTCGGTGTCGGCGTCAAGGCCGCTGACGGCGCAACTGGTGCCGGAGCCGGCGGGATACTCGGAATAACCTTCGACGGGGACAAGCGCATAGCACGGGAGACCGACCTTTATGTCGTCGACGGCAAGGGAGCCGCGGGTGCCGGTGCGCACATACTCTATGCGCAGGGCGGTGGCGCCGGCGGGAATCTCGTCGGCCAGCTCATACACATGGCCTCCGGAGGTGGTGGTAATCTCAAGGCGTGCGGCTACGGTCCACTTGCCCTCGACGAGGGCGCTGATGCTGATGCGGTCGTCGTCGGAGCATCCGTTACCGCGGTGCCAGAACGAGAGGGAGCTAATACCCTGCGAATATCCGGGTGTCTGGACGTACTCGCCGGTGTTGCCCAAGCGCAGCGACGGAGCCGAAGTGCCGCAATAGGAGCCGGAGCTGTAGGACGACCGGCTGCTGGCAGTCCAGCCTTCGGGCAACGCTGTAACGCCGTCGTCGAAGCCGCATTCGTCGTACTCCACGCCTCCTGCCTGCTTGGTATAGACCGTGAGCAGATAGCTTTCGGCGTCGGGCAGTTCCTCCCAGGCGGCGGTGAAGCCGGTCTCGGTGACCTCGGAGGCAGCCACAGCCACTACGGCGCGGCGCGTCAGGGGCAGGCGTCCGGTAAAGACGGACACCTCGTTGCTCGCGGCAGACATCTGGAGGGGAGTGCCGTGGCTGACGGTGTAATAGTAGTCGGTCTCGGGCTCAAGGCCGGTGACCTCGCAGGATGTGGCGCCGCGCACCACCTTGTTGCGGAAGCCGGGAAGATAGGTCAGGCTGCCATCACTGCCGGCCGCAGGCTCGCGGGCCACGCTGCTGCGGGAGTAGACGTTGAGCACGTAGCTGGCGTCTTCACCGGCCCCCTCTGCGGCCTCCCAGGTGGCCGTGAAGGCCTCGTTGGACACTTCGTCGGCGTCGTTGGCGACTACTGGTGCGGGGACCTCGTCGGTGCCGCCGGCGACCTTGAAGGTGATGATGCCGTCGGCGCTCTCGGCGATGTCGGTAATGGGAAGATTGAGTTTCTTGCGTCCCCAGGTAAGCATGTTGGGCGTGGTATCGTCGGTGAAGGAGGTCTTGCCGGAGGTGCCGGGGAAAGCGTCGCCCGCACGCGAGTACTCGCTCTGGGTGCCGTCGGCCTCCTCTATGTCGACGTACTGATGGGAGGAGCTGTTGTTCACGCTATTGCTCGACCATACCGAAGTGTTGAAGTCGACGTGCCACACGAGCATGCCGTGGCCGGGAATATAGGTGTCCCAGCCCGTCTGCTGGCGGTTCTCCAGAAGGAAGAACTCGTTGCTGGAGTCGGTCTTGATGATGCCGCAGATATTGGTGCCTATGGGCGGGAGCGTGGCGTTCATGGGTCCGCTGATTACGTCGGGCTCTATCCAGTCCATGGCGTAACGCTCGAAGGCCGAGTACAGCGGCGGGGTGCAGCCGTCGTTGTTGTAGGGTCCGTAGTCGAGGGCGCTCCATGCTCCGGGAGTGAATGCGCTGGTATAGCTCGTGGCGTAGAGGTCGGGGAGGCCGAGCACGTGGGAGAACTCATGCACAAAGGTGCCCACGCCGTCGGGACGGCTGCCTTCCCACTCGTTGGAGCAGCCGTAGCGGTCGAGCTGCACGCCGTCGAAGAAGAGTGTGCGTCCGGCGCCGGAGTAGATGTTCCAGCTGTGGGGCCACACCGTGTTGCTGGCTCCGCCGCTGGCCTCGCCCTGACCGGCATAGAACACGTAGACGTTGTCGATCATGCCGTCGCCGTCGCGGTCGTACTGCGTGAAGTCGATCTCGCTGTCGAGCAGCTGGCATGCCTCGATAATCATCTCCTCTGGGCGCTGGTCGTTACCTGCCCAGTCATTGCCGCCGTAATAGCTCATGGGATGTGCGAGGGTGACGGGACCATAGACGTCGAACTGCGGGTCGAACTGCCCCATCGAGCTCTCCAGGAAGAAGTCGCGGGCGCTTCCCGTGCCTCCGTGGTCGCTGAAACCGGGCTGATTGAGCATGTTGGCGAAATAGTTGTGAGCGTCGGGAGTCTGCATCTTCACGTCGGTGTACTCGACGAGGATGACTATGGCTTTCTGCTTGCCCTTGCCGGGGAAGTTGGTCTCGTTGAACAGACCCGGACCGCGCATGGGGCCGGACTTCAGACGCGAGGATGCGCGCTCGGCACTCGCGTTCATGCTCTTGTAGACGCGCTGCATGTCGACGCCGGCAAGGAAGCTGCGGGCCACGCCGTCGCGCAGACCCACATTGGTGGCGCGTATGGCGCTCACCTGCATGTCGCCGGCGGCGTCGACATCGGCGTAGTAAAACGTATTGTCACGGTCGGCGAGGAGATAGCCGTCCTCGGTGAGATAGAAGTGATGGCGCTCGTCGCCCATAAGGCGCACGTTGAGCGTCGTGCCGTCGGCCTGAGTGACCGTCAGCAGCCCCGGCTTGGCGGGTACAGCCATCGCCGCGGGTGCCGCGGCAAGCATGGATGCGATGAATAGTTTGATATATCTGTTCATTATTTAAGCACTCTATAAAACTTATTTCAGCCGCAAAGATATGCTTAAAAACATTACCATGCAACAATTTTTAGTAAAAAATACTCTTTTTGTCAAAAATATTTTAAAATACATGTCAAAAAAACAAGCCGACCGGCATTACGGGCGTCCATATAGTCCGTTCTGTTAAAAAACATATGTAAAAAGTTTGCATCTTGCGTTTTTTGTACTAATTTCGTGCATCCAAAACACCGGAACCTAAAAATCCTTATACATATATAATGAGCTACCTGAAGTTTGACAAAAACCTGCTCATCAATCTCGACCAGTCGCTGACCAGAGAGATGCTCCGCACCAACCAGGCGGGAGCGTACCACTGCTCGACACTGCCCGGATGCAACACGCGCAAGCAGCACGGCCTGTTCGTCATTCCCATCCCCGAGAAGGACAACAAGAACTACGTCCTCCTGTCGAGCCTCGACGAGACGGTGATTCAGCACGGCGCTGAATTCAACCTGGGCCTGCACCGCTACCGCGGCGGCGTGATTTCGCCGGCCGGCCACAAGTACATCCGCGAGTTCGACTGCGAGAGCGTGCCGCGCATGACCTACCGAGTGGGCGGCGTGATTCTGACGAAAGAGAAAATATTCATTTCCAACGAGAACCGCCTGCTGATACGCTACACGCTTGTGGACGCCCACAGCGCCACCACGCTGCGCTTCCGGCCTTTCCTGGCCTTCCGCGAGGTGAACGCGCTGTGCGTCGCCAACGACCGCGTCAACCGCGACTATCAGGAAGTGGACAACGGCATAGGCACGTGCCTCTACGACGGCTTCCCGACGCTGTACATGCAGTTCAGCCGCAAGGCGCAGTGGGTGCCGCAGCCCAACTGGTACAACGGCATCGAGTACGTCAAGGATATGGAGCGCGGAGTGCCCTACTGCGAGGACCTGTGGGTGCCCGGCTACTTCGAGGTACCTCTGCGCAAGGGCGAGAGCGTGATATTCTCGGCCGGCACGGAAGCCGTGAAGCCGGCGTCGCTCAAGAAGATGTATGAGGGCGAGATTGCATCGCGCACGCCCCGCACCAGCTTCTACAACTGCCTGAAGAACGCCGCCAAGCAGTTCTACGTGCGCCAGGGCAAGGACATGTACGTAATCTCGGGCTTCCCCTGGGGCGTAATCCTGGCCCGCAACACGTTCATGGCGATGCCGGGCCTGACGCTCGCCATAGACCACATAGACGACTACCGCAGCATCATGGCGACGGCCATGCGCGAGCTGCGCGCATTCATGGAAAGCGGCGCCACGGACGGACGCCTCCAGGGCATAGACCTGCCGGACATACCGCTGTGGGCCGCATGGGCCATGCAGCAGTACGACAAGACCATAGGCCGCGCCGAGGCCGCCGGCCTCTACGCCGCCGACGTGGCCGACATAGCCGACTACATACTCGACAACCGCCATCCCAACCTGCATGTGGACGAAACCACGGGCCTGCTGCACACGGCGGGAGCCAACTCGCCGGTGTCGTGGATGAACTCGATGCTGTACGGACGCCCCGTCATCCCGCGCTCGGGCATGCTGGTGGAGTTCAACGCATTGTGGTACAACCTGCTCGTCTTCGCCGGCAAGCTGGGCGAGGCCGCCGGGCTGGACGCCGCACGCGTGCAGCGCTGGACCGAGGGCGCCGAGAAGATGGCGAAGCCTTTCATCGACACATTCCTTAACGAGGCAGGCTATCTCTACGACTACGTGGACGGCAGCTTCGCCGACCCGGCCGTGCGCCCCAACATGGCTGTGGCGATAGGCCTGGACTACTCGCCGCTTGACCGCCGCCAGCGCAAGGGAGTGCTGGACGTGGTGACCCGCGAACTGCTGACGCCCAAGGGCCTGCGCACCCTATCGCCGCGCAGCTACGGCTACCGGCCATTCTACCTCGGCTCGCCCGAGGAGCGCGAGCTGGCGATGCACCAGGGCCCGGCGCGTCCGTGGCTGATAGGCTTCTACGCCGACGCCTACCTGCGCGTGTTCGGCATGAGCGGCGTGGCCTACATCGACCGCATGCTCATAGGCTTCGAGGACGAGATGAGTCAGGGCTGCATAGGCTCGCTGTCGCAGCTCTACGACGGCAACCCGCCCTTCCAGGGCCGCGGCGCCGTCAGCCACGCCACGAACGTGGCCGAAGTGCTCCGTACTCTCCGCACGCTCAAGAAACTCAATGTCTAACACATCCGCCATCCGTATAAAGATATGAAAGCATTAATGTTCGGCTGGGAATTCCCGCCTCACATCCTCGGCGGACTCGGAACCGCAAGCTACGGCCTCACGCGAGGCATGTGGGAATGCGGCGACATGGAAATAGACTTCGTAATACCCAAGCCCTGGGGCGACGAGGACCGCAGTTTCGCACGCATCATAGGCGCGTCGCAGGTGCCCGTGGCATGGCGCGACGTCAACCGCGACTACGTGGAGGAACGCATCGGCAACGTGATGAGCCCCGACCTCTACTACGCCCTGCGCGACCACATCTACGCCGACTTCAACTACATGCGCACCAACGACCTGGGCTGCATAGAGTTCTCCGGCCGCTACCCCGACAATCTGCTCGAGGAAATCAACAACTACAGCATAATGGCAGGCGTCGTGGCGCGCACGGTGCCCTGCGACATCATCCACAGCCACGACTGGCTCACCTACCCCGCCGGCATCCACGCCAAGCAGGTGACCGGCAAGCCGCTGGTAATACACGTACACGCTACGGACTACGACCGTTCGCGCGGCAACGTGAACCCGACGGTGTTCAACATCGAGCGCGACGGCATGCTGCACGCCGACCACATCATCACCGTCAGCAACCTGACGCGCCAGACCGTAATCGACAAGTACGGCATCGACCCGGCCAAAGTCACCACCGTACACAACGCCGTGGTGCCCCTGAGTCAGGAGCTGCTGGACGTTGAGGTGAAGAAGCCCAAGGAGAAGGTTGTGACCTTCCTGGGCCGAATCACCATGCAGAAGGGTCCGGAATACTTCGTGGAGGCCGCCGTGAAGGTGCTGCGCCTCTGCCACAACGTGCGCTTCGTGATGGCCGGCAGCGGCGACATGATGGACAAGATGATACGCCTTGCCGCCGAGCGCGGAATCGCCGACCGCTTCCACTTCCCGGGCTTCCAGAAGGGCAAGCAGGTGTACGAGATGCTCAAGGCGAGCGACGTCTACATCATGCCCAGCGTGAGCGAGCCTTTCGGCATCTCGCCGCTGGAGGCCATGCAGATGGGCGTGCCCAGCATCATCTCCAAGCAAAGCGGCTGCGCCGAAATCCTGAGCAACGTCATCAAGACCGACTACTGGGACATCGACGCCATGGCCGACGCCATACACTCCATCATCACCTACCCCGCCATGTACAACCAGCTGCGCGAGGAAGGCCTCAAAGAGGTGGCTCAGATCACCTGGGACAAAGCCGGGCAGAAAGTCATCGACATCTACAAAAAAGTTCTTAACCGATAACAAGCCACACACCATACCACAATGAAAGCCATTTGCTTCAACTTTGAAATCCATCAGCCCATGCGCCTGAAGCGCTACCGCTTCTTCGACATAGGCAACGACCACTACTACTACGACGACTTCCTGAACGACGAAATCGTTAGCCGTGTGGCCCACAACAGCTACATACCCGCAGCCGAGACGCTGCTGCGCATGATCAACGACAGCAAGGGCGCCTTCCGCTGCTCGTTCAGCATCAGCGGCATAGCCCTGGAGCAGCTGGAGCAGTACGTGCCGGAGTTCATCGACCTGCTGCGCCGCCTGGCCGACACGGGCGCCGTGGAGTTCCTGGCCGTGCCGTACGCCCACTCGCTGGCCTCGCTGGCCGACCCCGAGGAATTCGCCAACCAGGTGAAGGTGGAGGCCGACAAGCTCAACAACCTGCTCGGCGTCAAGCCCAAGGTGCTGCACAACACCGAGCTTATCTACGACGACGAGATAGCGCCGCAGGTGCTCGCCATGGGATTCAAAGGCATCCTGACCGAGGGCGCCAAGCACATCCTGGGCTGGAAGAGCCCCAACTACGTGTACTCGGCAGCCAGCGCGCCGAAGGTGCGCCTCCTGCTCAAGAACGACAAGCTGAGCGACGACATCGCCGCACGCTTCAGCAACACGTCGTGGGACGAATACCCCCTGACGGCCGACAAGTACATCAACTGGATAGCCTCCACGCCGGCCGAGGAGCAGGTGGTGAACCTGTGCCTCAACCTGGAGACGTTCGGCGGCTTCCATCCCGCCAACACCGGCATCTTTCAGTTCCTCGAGGCTCTGCCGCGCTTCGCCGCCGAGAAGGGCATAGAGTTCCGCACGCCGTCGCAGGTGCTCAGCGTGGTTAAGCCCGTGGGCGAGCTAAGCGTGATGCACCCCATCAGCGGAGCCGACGAGGCCCGCGACGTGAGCGCATGGCTGGGCAACGCCCTCCAGGACGAGGCATTCCGCAAGCTATACGGCGTGGCCGAGCGCGTACGCCTCTGCGACGACCGCCGTCTGAAGCAGGACTGGTACTACCTCCAGGGCAGCGACCACTTCTACTATATGAGCACCAAGCACTTCGCCGACGGCGCCGCCCACTCGATGTTCAGCCCCTACGAGACACCCTACCAGGCCTTCACCAACTACATGAACGTGCTGGCCGACTTCATCGTGCGCGTAGAGGAGCAGTACCCCCTCAGCATCGAGAACGAGGAGCTGAACTCGCTGCTCACGACCATCCGCAACCAGGCCACCGAAATCGAGACCCTGAACAAGGAGCTGGCCTCCACACGCAAGAACCTGGAGCAGTTCAACGTAGAGCACGCCCTGCGCGAGCCCGAGGCTCCCAAGGCCGAAGCCGAACCCGCAAAGAAGCCCGTCCGCAAGGCATGCGCCAAGAAGCCCGCAGCCAAGAAGAAAGCCGCCAAGAAGGCTGAATAATCAGCCCGCCCCATACATACTCGGGAGGCAGACCGCACACCCCGCACGGTCTGCCTCCCGTTTCATAAAAACCGTCAAATCATCCTGAATCTATGAAAAATCTGTGTCTGTTCGTATTCATCGCCATCAGCCTCGCCGCAAGCGCAAAGACAGTGCAAAAAGGCTTCGTGCAGGAATATAACGAGAAAGCCCGCAAGACTCCCCTCGCAGGCGTGGAGCTGAATGTGCGCTCAGCGCAAAGCACCGTGTCATCGGACAACGGCGGCTTCTCCCTCGATTTCCTCACCCTAAAGCCGGGCGAGCGCGTCAACGTGCGCCGCATCGAAAAACTCGGCTATGACGTATTCAATAAAGAAGCCATCGAGCAGTGGAATATCAACCCACGAACACCTTTTGTCATAATAATGTGCCGGGCCGACCGCTTCAAAAAAATACGCGACAACTACGAAAGGGTGTCATCCGAAAGCTATGCCAAACAACTTGCAAAAGAAGAAAAAGCTCTTGCCGCCCTTAAAGAAAAAGGCGAGATACAGCAAGCCGAATATGAAAGACAACTGTTCAGATTGCGCGAAAACTACGAGCGCCAGCTCGATAACCTCGAAAGCTACGTCGACCGTTTCTCACGCATTGACCTGTCGGAACTATCGGACGTAGAGCAGGAAATAATCGAACTTGTTCAGCAGGGAAAAGTGGACGAAGCTATCGCCAAATACGATGAGCAGCATTTTGTGGACAAATATGTCCGTGAGGTGGAACAGATCAAGGAGGTATCCTCGGCCATAGACCAACTGGAGGACACAAAGCAGGCCAAAGAACTCTCACGCGACAGCCTGCTGGCTATAATCGACCGTCAGGTGAAGACACTGAGACTCGGCGGCGGCAAGGATAACTTTGAAAAAATCGGTGTTATCCTGAAGGATGTATATGATGCAGACACACTTAATATTGACAACATACGCAAATACGCCGACTATCAATATGAAGCGCGACATTTCTCCGATGCGATCAGACTCTATCTAAAAATTAAAGACAGTTACGCAAAGCACGACGACATTTGGCAGGTACGTAATCATCTACTATTGTCCTACAGAGAATGTGAACTATATGATCAGGCGCTGGCTGAATCGCTTGAATTGGATTCAATAATGCAAGCGAACAAGTCCGAATATTCATCCGACCGCATAATCGGCACCATATTGAACAGAAGCCAGATATATCAAAAACGCGATGATATTCGCATAGCAAAAGAATGCCTTGAACAAGCATTAAGGAGTGAGGAAGCCCAAACCTGTTCGGCAGATGTGCTGACAAGTGTCAAAACCTCTTTGGGCAACTTACTTTGCGATGAGAATCATTATGAGGAAGCCATAAAATTGTACAAAGAAATTTTTCAGTTTTACAAAGGACACGATGATGAAAGTGCCAATTCCAAGGGAGATATCGCAGGGTCCTTGCTAAATCTGGCCCAGGCATACGCCACTATAAGAGATAATGAATCGGCCAAAGACGCAATATCAGAGGCCCTGCACTATATAGAAATGTGCTATGCCTATAATCCTGACAAATATGTATCGCTATACAACCATGTATTGAATACAGCAGGCAATATTCACTCAAATATCGGCCTTAACGATGAGGCAGCCGGGTATTACAAAAAATCAGTTGAAATCATATCTCCTCTATACGAAAAATATCCGAGCGTTTTTTGGCGCGAATACACACAAAACCTCGCCAATCAGGCAATTTTATATACTGAAACAAACGACTTCGACAATGCTGTGAAGCTTTTTGAGACATGTCTGGCCTCAATGGAAAAAGCCCCAAAGACAAATTTTCGCAACAAACGTATAAGCGACACCTATTACAATCTGTCATATATATATTGCATAACCGAAGAATTCGACAAAGCCATACCGCTTCTTCAAGAAAGTCTGAATTATGCGAAACTTCTGTTTAACGCTAACAAACGCTATGGGGCAAGACAATACCTTAACTCCTTGAACAATTTGGCATATTGTTACGATAAGGTCGGTAAATACACGGAAGGCAAAGAAGCGTATTCCAACGGTAAAAACGTAATAGAGGAGTTGGGACTGACAACGTCTGCCCCATTCAATGCCAAATATGCTGAATTTATATACAATATCGCGCACCATGCCCACCATAAAGAAGAGGCTTATGCAGAAGCTATAGACGGCTATCTACAAGCATATGATATATATTCCAATCTTGAAAACGAAGACGACCAACTGCAGACAATCATAGGCCTCGCGGAGGCGTATCTATCATCAGACAATCTAGACAAAGCAAAAGAATGGATTGACAAACTGCCGAACAAAGAGAAATGCGAATCGAACATAGGCTGGCTTCATACCCGCGGCCTTATTGCCTGCAAGAACAACGATACGGAGTTTGCAATAACATGCAGGAATAAAATCCTTGAACTGAAGCCAGATATCGACACAGAAGGAATGGAGCTATTCTCTTTGCTCAAGGACATAGAATGACATATGGTCTATACAAAGTATGCGTTCATCAGCTACAGCCATCGGGATATGGCGGTGGCGAAGTGGCTGCAAAGACGGCTTGAGGGATACCGGCTGCCGACCGATATACACAACGACATCGAGGCGCAGAGCCGCTATCTGCGTCCGGTGTTCCGCGACGATTCGGACCTGAACGCCGGGATACTCAACGACGAACTACGAAAGAACTTAGATGAAAGTAAATTTCTGATTATAATCTGTTCGCGCAACTCAGCGCAATCGAAATGGGTGAGCGACGAGGCGCAGGCATTTGTGGAAATGGGGCGCCTGGACCGCATCATCCCGGTATTCACGGCTGATGCAGCCGGCAATGAAGCCGAACTGTTCCCAGCCTATCTGCGCACATATTTCAAAGAGCATCCCGGCACGGAACTGCTTGGAGTAAGCATAGGCAAGTCGGGACGGCAGAAAGCCCTCGTGCGGGTGGTGTCGCGGATGCTCGGTGTGTCGTTCGATTCGTTGTGGAAACGCCATCAACGGCGCCGACGCGTGCAGGCCGCGATAGCGTCGGCGCTGACGGCCGCTGTGGCCGCGGGCGCATATCTGTTCGCAGTGCCCGTGGAGCTGACCGTAAACGTCGGATTGCAGCCTTCGGCGCTCCCCGTCGGCGACGAAGTGGTGCTACGCATCGACGGCGGAGAATACATTTCCCCGACCGACGCACCAAGTTTCGACGCCATCAAGCTCCCCGGCTACAAACGGTTTTCGCAAGTGGGCATCAACGTGTCATCGCCCTATTTCACGACAGTCGACACCGTCATCAGAACGGGCTACGGCGTACGCCGCAATGTCAATATAGAGCTGGAGCGCGACGACACGTTCGCCGCCTTCGAGGGCACCATCTACGATGCCGACATGCAACCGCTACCGGGAGTGAAAGTGACCGTGGGGGGCCATACAGCCGTTACCGACAGCTTCGGGCATTTCGTATTATCCATACCGTTGGAGGCACAACGAGCCGAAACGGGCATAGCACTGGAAAAACAAGGCTACAAGACTGTTACCCGCGACGACGAGACGCCGGGGCACAATCTGAAATTCATAATGCACGACGCCCCAATGCGGTAGGAATAGAGGTGTCGTGCTATAGAGTGTTGCAGAACTCGATGTTTTCCCCCGCTTGTAGGGACACACGGCTCGTGTGTCCGCGTAACCTACTGTAAATCAACCAAAAAACACTCGGACGCACGAGCCGTGCGTCCCTACAATTCGAGGTTTTGCAATACACACTAATCGGTTGGTGCAGTGCAAAATGACAATCGGATGCACCGGGGTGCATCCCGACTATTAAGCTACGATAGGGTCAAAATTCGTAGAAGGTGAAAGGGAGGAGGGAGGCGACGGAGGGCAGGCGGTAGACCTTGTCTTTGCCCGCCATGTAGACGGGGACGTCGTGACCGGCGAGGTGTTCGTACTCCTCAAGAGCCTGACGGCATGCGCCGCAGGGACTGGCGGGCTCGGCGAGCTCGTTGCCGTCGGCGCCGCGGGCGGCAACGGCTATGGCCTCGAAACGGGCCTCGGGATAACGCGCACCGGCATAGAAGCAGGCCGAACGCTCGGCACAGGTGCCTGAGGGGAAAGCGGCGTTCTCCTGATTGGAGCCGGGCACTATCACGCCATTGTCGAGACGGATGGCCGCGCCGACGTAGAAGTGGCTGTAGGGCGCATAGGAACGATGGGATGCCTCGCGGGCTGCGTTTACAAGTTCGAGTTCGTCGGCCGACAGCTCGTCGTAGCTCAGTTCGGTGACCGGTATGGTTATGTTGAATTCCTTCATGGTTATGTTTTTATTTTGACAGAGGCTGCTCAAGCAGCATAGTAACTTCCTCTTTGAGTTTTGGCAAGTGATTCACCACTATTCCCCACAATATATCAGGCTTAAGCGAATCATTCGCATAAATCAGTTTTTTTGTTTCTTCAAGTTCTTCCTTGAAATAAGGATTGCGTATCGCTGATTCGTCCACAAGGTCGACTTCCCGTCCGAACAGACTCCTGAGCGCCGAATGGAAATCGAAATAATTGTCGGCATAATTGTTATGATCGATGTCCTCGTTGAAATCAACCAGAATATCCACATCACTGTCGTCATTGAACTTCGACGTCAGGACAGACCCAAAAGCATACAGCCGGTTTACCTTATACCTGCGGCAAAGGTTTCTGAGTACGGAAAGGTTTTCACTTATCAGGTTCATATCAGTTTATAGCCGGTTTGTATCTGCAAATATAGCGGATTGCACCGTTATAACAAAAAAACATGGCTCAAAATTTTCACAATCGGCAAATTTACGCTATTTTTGCACTTCGATAGGAGCGACTGCGCCGATGCAGCCGCATTCGGTAATGAATAACAAGAACTCACAGATAATGGAAACCAATCCCAAAGATCCCAAATTCAACCCCGCCGAGGAAGACCTCCTCATGGCAAAGGCTAAGGCCAACAAGGGCAAGCTCATGGGCGCCCTCGTCTTCGCAATCGCCGTTGTTGTGGCAGCGTTCGCCTGGTTCTTCATCAACCAAAGCGGCAACGCCAAGGCCGACAAGCTGGCCGGCAAGGCCGACATCGAGGCTAACGACAGCATAGCCCTGAATCTCTACAAGGAAGCCGCCGAGGCCGGCTACAAAAGCGGCAACCGCGCCAAGCTGGAAGTGGCAATCCGCCTCTACAGCGACGGTGACTACGAGCAGGCTCTGAAATATCTTGAGGACGCAAGCATCAGCGACAAAATCATCGCCGCCGGCGCCGACTGCCTCAAGGGCGACTGCCTCGTGAACCTCGAGCGCTACGACGACGCCATCAAGGCTTACAAAGAAGCCATCGATGACGCCGACGAGAACCCCGACATCGTGCCCTTCGCACTTATCAAGCTCGCCAACATCTATCGCGCGCAGAAGAACTACAAGGCTGAGTACGAGGCTTACAAGACCATCCTCGACAAATATCCCTCCTACCAGTTCGCGCAGGGTCAGCAGACCGACATCCGCAAATACATGGAGCGTGCCCGCATCGCTGCCGGTCTCTGAAACATAAAGCATTAACCGCAACACCGGGCATGCGCCGAAGGCGCGTGCCCGCTTTTTATCAAACGCTATGGCTCCGAATCTCAACGAACTGGCGCAGGCGCCCGTGGGGCGCCTGCTGTGGCGCTACTCACTGCCCGCAGTCACGGGCATGCTCGTGATGTCACTATACAACGTAGTCGACCGTATCTTCATCGGCCAGGGCGTGGGCCCCGAGGCCATAGCCGGCCTGGCCGTCACCTTCCCGGTAATGAACGTGACAACCGCCCTGGGCGTGCTGGTGGGCGCCGGCGCCTCGGCCCGCGTGTCGATACTGCTCGGACAGCGCAGACACGACGAGGCGGAACGCACGCTGGGCAACTCGCTCACGCTGCTCGTAATATTCGCCACATGCTACATGGCGGCATTCTACGCATTTCTGGACCCCGTGCTGCGCCTTTTCGGAGCCAGCGACGCCACACTGCCCTATGCGCGCGACTTCGTGAGCTATCTGCTGCCGGGTCTGTTCATGACAAATCTCGCCTTCAGCCTCAACAACATAATGCGAGCATCGGGTTATCCGGCTCTTGCCATGGCTACGATGATTATCGGCGCCGTAGTCAACGCCGCAATCGCCCCGATATTCATATTCGTACTGGGCTGGGGCATCAAGGGTGCGGCAATAGCCACAGACATCGCCATGACCGTCTGCGCCATCTTTGTATTCGCCCACTTCCTGCGCCGCGGCACCACGCTGCGCTTCCGCCGCGGCACTTTCCGCCTCCACGCCTCCACGACGCTGCCCATTGTAGCCATAGGCGCCGCGCCGTCGCTCATCAATTTCGCCGCCGGCTTCATCAACATCATCATCAACAAGACGCTGCTCCACTACGGCGGCGACATGGCAATAGGCGCGGCCGGCATATTCACCACTTTCGCAGCGCTGCTGACCACAGTCGTCATCGGCATCTGCCAGGGCATGCAACCCATCATCGGCTACAACTTCGGCGCCGGGCGTATCTCACGGCTGCAACGCACCTTCTGGCTTGCGGTGACGGCGGCCTCGGTGGTGACGACGGTGGGCTTCGCAGCCGCGCAGCTCATGCCGCGTGCGATAGCACGTGCGTTCACCACCGATGCCGAACTGATAGCCAACACGGCGTCGGGACTGCGCACGGCCATGAGCATGTTCTTCGTCGTAGGATTCCAGATCATCGCCACCACGCTGTTCCAAAGCATAGGCGCGGCGGCCAAGAGTATCTTCCTGAGCCTCACGCGCCAGGTACTCTTCGTCATTCCGCTGCTGCTCACGCTACCGCCTCTGCTGGGGCTGCGCGGCGTGTGGATATGCTTCCCGGTGAGCGACCTCGCCGCCACTCTTGTCACGGCGCTCATGGTGGCATGGCAACTGAGGCGTTTCTCGCACATGGGCGATACGGCCGCACCGGCCGAAGAGTCAGACAAGGCTCTCGAATAGCGCGAGGTAGCGGGCGGCCACGGCATCCGAAGCGAAACGCTCCCGCACCGACGCACGCATGGCTTCGCGGTCAGGCTCCGAGTCAAGGGCATGGCGCAGACCGGCGGCGAAATCGTCGGCATCGAGCCAGCGCGCTATATAGCCTGTGCGCGGCGAATCCACTATATCGGCCTGACCGCCGCGACCGAAGCACACGGGGTAAGCCCCCGAGGCCTGCCCCTCAATAAGTGTGCCGGGCAATGTCTCGTAGAGCGACGGCGACATCACGGCGCGCGCATGGGCATAGAGCGAGCGCAGCCGCGCAGGGTCGTCGATGCGTCCCAGATGCACGTAGGGCAACCGAAGGCCGTCAAGGGCATGGGCATCACGCAGCTCGCCAAAGAACACGGCGCGCGCACGCTCGCCATAGCCCTGCGTCTCAAGCTTGTTTAGCGCCTCCACGGCCACCGGCAGCCCCTTTACGGGGTCGTCAAGCCGCGCGGCGCCCATCAGCAGAATTCGGCGACCGTCGTCCGGCAGCCCGAGTGCGGCAAGATCCATCTCAGGTTCAAGACCGAAATCGTCAACGGGAAACGCGTTCGGAATGACCTCCACGCGGCGATCACGCAACAGCGGGCTCTGACGGCACAGGGCGGCCAGCCATGTGCTCACGGCCACAAACACCACGTGCGAACGGTCGTAGCAACATGCCTTGCGCCCATATCGCCGCCACGAAAGGTCATGGCTGCGCGACACTCCCTGTAACAGGGGACACGAGCCGCACGAGCCGCGGTAGCGCGTGCACTCGCCGGCATGATGGCACAGGCCGGTGGCGCACCACATATCGTGCATAGTCCACACCACGGGCTTGCCAAGGGCGGCTATTCGCTCGACGCCCCGTAGCGACAGCATGCCCTGATTCACCCAGTTGAGACACACCACATCGGCCTCGCGCACCCACGGATGGCGCCACAGAGGCAACCCCACGCGCGCCGCGTCGAGGCGAAACAGATTGCGGCGATGCAGCCCGTTGTCAAGCCACGTAAGACCCTCTTCAAGCAGAAACGACGCCTTACGGCGCCACTCCGGAGCAGCCGCCGCTATGTAGGGAGACTCCGGTCCCTCGCGCCGCGCCACAAGCATACGGGCGTCAATGCCGCGGGCGCACAGCGCCTCCATGAGGCGCCGGCTGACGACGGAGGCGCCACCGCGCACATCGCTGTGGTTTATGATTACAACTTTCATCGTCTCAATCCGGGAAGAGGTATGTGTTCGACGCGCACCACGGCCGCTACATATCCTAACAACAGCACGGCGCGCAGCGAGTAGGCGGCCCAGTGCGGCAGAGCCGAGAGACCGTTCACGCCAACGAAGTAAAGCACTGCGGCGGCGCAGCAGTAGAGGGCTATGCGGCGCAGATGGTAAGGTATGGGATAGTAATGGCGACCGACAAAGTAGCTCGTCACCATCATCACTCCGTAGCTGCACAGGGCGGCATAGGCACAACCCATGTAGCCTATGCGGGGAACGAGAAGCACGTTAAGCGTCACGGTCACGGCCAGACCGAGCAGTGAGAACCAGGCGCCCCACATAGTGCGGTCGGTCAGCTTATACCACAGCGAAAGGTTGAAGAATACGCCGAAGAAGAATTCTGCAAGCATCACGATCGGCACCACGCGCAGGCCGCTGAAATAGCGCGGCGAGATGAAGTAGCGGATGATGTCGAGGTAATACATGACTCCGAGGAAGATAAGGATGGCGAACAGCACGAAATACTTCATGGCATCGCTGAAAGCGGCCGTGCGGTCCTCACCTCGCTCGCGGCTGCGCGAGAAGATAAAGGGCTCGTAGGCAAAGCGGAACGCCTGGATGAACATCACCATGATGATGGCAATCTTATAGTTGGCGCCGTAAATGCCGAGCTGGGCCATCGCGTCGGCCTTGTCGGCCACGAGGTCGGGGAAGATAATCTTGTCGATAGTCTGGTTCATTATGCCTGCTACGCCGAGTACCAGCAGCGGAGCCGAGTACACAATCATTTCGCGCCACAGTTGCGGATTGAAGCGCCAGCGGAAGCCGCAAAGCTCCGGAAGCAGAAGAAGCAATGTCACGGCCGATGCCACGAGATTGCTAAGGAATATATAGCCTATGCCGAAATCGGGCGAATAGAACGGCAGGTCAAGACCCGGAGATACTTTTTCAAGCCACGGGCACAGCAGGATAAAGAAGAGGTTGAGGCCGATGTTGACAGCGATGCCCACCAGACGGATGACGGCAAAGCGCATGGCACGCGACCGGAAACGCAGATAGCTGAACGGAAGCGCCGTGAAGGCATCCAACGCCACGCACACTACCATCATTGCCACATACTCAGGATGCTCCGGACACTCAAGCCAGCGGCTCGCAGGCCCCAGCAGGAACATCATGCCGACAACGAAAACCATCGAGCTGACGGCCAGCGATACAAGCCCGGTGGAGTACACCTCCATAGGGTCGGACCACCGTTCGTGATTAGCAAAGCGGAAGAACCCCGTCTCCATACCGTAGATGAGCACCAGAAGCACCACAGCCACCACAGAGTAAATCAGCGTTACCACGCCGTACTCCGCCTGAGTGAACATTATGGTATAAAGCGGCACGAGGCACCAGTTGAGAAAGCGCCCCACGATGCTGCTGAGGCCGTAGACCGCCGTATCGCGCGCGAGCGATTTTATTCCTGCCATATCCTTTGTCAAAATTATATTGCAAAATTACAAATTTTTTACGCTAAATTTGTAGCTGACTATGAAAAGTATCAGCAAAAGACTCATGGCAATCGCCGCCGCATGCACCTGCATCCTCGCGGCATATGCCGACGACACTGACCTGACATGCCGCAGGTCCGAGCGCGCCATGCACTACGGCGAGTGGGCGCAGGCGGCCGCCCTCACCGGACTTGCCCTGGATGCGAGGCCTGACAGCGCAGCGCTGTACGCGCGCGCCATCGTGGCCGACGACATGCTGGGCGACACCACGCGCTGCGATGCCCTGCTGGAAAGCGCCATGGCCCACGGCGTGGCGCTCGACTCAGTGGTTGACGCCGTACGCCGCGACGCATTCGCCATCGGACAGGCCCGTATCTACGACCGATTCCTGACGCGCACCCGCCGGCGTATGCCCTGGCTTAGCCGAGCCATTGACGCACGGCTGCTCGATTACTACGCCATGCGAGGCGACGGCGACCGCACCGTCGAGCTGGCTACCGCGATGCTGCGAGGACTGCCCGACAGCACCCGCTATCTCACCCTGCTGGCACGTGGCTACGACATGCAGGGCGACACCGAGGCGGCCGACAATACGCGCCGTCGCATCCTTGACATAGACCCCGACAATCTGGAGGCACTGCGCGCCCTCGGTTGCAGCCTCGCGCGACAAGGACACGGCGACGAGGCACGTACAATTTTGGTACGCGCGCAGGACCTCAGCCCCACACCATACATAGACAAAATCCTCCACGAATGAGCAAATCCGCCATAAGCCGCCTGACGGCAAGCCTGCCGGGACGCATAGCCATTGCTATCATACTCGGAATACTCGCCGGCATCACCCTGCCGGCGTCATGGGCTGACGCAGCCGCAACGTTCAACGGGCTTATGGGCCAGTTGCTGTCGTTTATGATACCTCTTATTATCATAGGCTTCGTGGCGCCGGCCATCGCCGATGTGGGGCGAAGCGCCGGGCGTATGCTCGTGGCTACGGCGCTTCTGGCCTATGTGGCGACGTTCCTGGCCGGTATGATGAGCTACGGGATAGGCCGCTTCACGTTCCCCACGATCATCGACAGCACAGCCACAGCCACCGATAGTGCCGCAGTTTCGCCGGTGCAGCCCTGGTTCGAAGTGTCGCTGCCGGCCCCATTAGCCGTCACGACCTCCCTCGCTCTGGCTTTCATGCTTGGCGTGGGCTGCGCCGTATGCAAAGCCCCCACTCTGCTGCATGGTCTCACTGAGTTGCGCATCATCGTGGCAAAAACTATCGACCGCATAATCATTCCGCTGTTGCCGCCCTACATCCTGTGCATCTTTATGGTGATGACAGCCGAGGGACGCGTGGCCTCCATACTCGGCACCTTCGCAGGCATCATAGGCATAATCTTCGCAATGCACATACTGATTCTGCTGATACAATACGCCATCGCTGCAATAATAGGCGGCGGCAATCCCCTGCGCATGCTACGCACCATGCTCCCGGCATATCTTACAGCACTCGGCACTCAGTCGTCGGCCGCCACCATTCCCGTCACACTGCGGCAAACCGAGCGCCTTGGTGTCGACCCCGATGTGGCCGGATTCACCGTGCCGCTGTGCGCCACCATCCACATGAGTGGCAGCACCCTGAAGATAGTAGCATGCGCCATGGCGCTGATGCTGATGCACGGACAGGCTATTCCCGCCGGACAATTCGTCCACTTCACGGCCATGCTCGGCATCACGATCATTGCTGCGCCCGGCATCCCCGGAGGCGCCATCATGGCATCCCTCGGGCTGCTGGAGTCCATCCTGGGATTTGACGCTCAGATGCAGGCAATGATGATAGCCCTCTACATTGCCATGGACAGTTTCGGCACCGCCTGCAACGTCACCGGCGACGGCGCGCTCGCCGTAATCATCAACCGGTTCTTCGGCCGTAAAGCAACAACTGCGGAATAAACGTCACACAATTTCACATTTTTTTAACAGCGGCATGTCGTATTTCGGTGTTTTTATTTAAATTTGCATTCGCAATAGCACCCACATTCGACACTCGATGGATTACAGCATCTTAGACTTCCTTGGCCTGCTCGGCGCCGTAGGCCTTTTCCTATACGGCATGAAAGTGATGAGCGAGGGCCTGCAGAAAGCCGCCGGCGACCGCCTGCGCAACATCCTTGGCGCAATGACGCGCAACCGCTTCTCTGGCCTGCTCACCGGTATAGTAATCACCGCACTCATACAAAGCTCCTCCGCCTCCACTGTGATGGTGGTAAGTTTCGTAAACGCCGGCCTCATGACCCTCGCACAGTCTATGGCCGTAATCATGGGCGCCAATGTCGGCACCACGTTCACCGCATGGATCATCGCCATCTTCGGCTTCAAGGTGAACATGTCGGCCATGGTGCTCCCCATCATAGCCCTGGCCGTGGTACTTCTGTTCATGAAGAAAAGCCGCACACGCAGCATAGGCGAATTCCTGATAGGCTTCGCCTTCCTCTTCATGGGTCTGGACATGATCAGCACCTACGTACCCGACCTGCAGAGCAATCCCGAGATGTTCGCCGTTCTGCGCGAATACTCCTCGATGGGTATAGCCAGCATACTGCTGTTCACACTCGTGGGCGTTCTCGTCACAATGGTCATACAGTCGTCGGCCGCCACATTTGCCATCACCCTAATCATGTGCAGCAAAGGATGGATCACCTTCGACCTGGCCTGCGCACTCGTGCTGGGCAGCAATATCGGCACCACCATCACCCCGCTGCTCGCATCGCTCAGCGGCAATGTCGCAGCCAAACGCGCGGCCATGGGGCACCTGCTTTTCAACCTTCTGGGCACCTTGTGGTGCATTTGCTGCTTCATACCTTTCGCCAACTTCAATTCCTGGCTCACAGAAGAACTGGGCATGGGCGACCCTAACGCGCTCTACACATTCGTCAACGGTCTGGAACATACCGATCCGGAGCTGTACAACCATCTGTTCGACAACTCGCTCCCGGCAGGCCATCATGTACTCGCGCAGATAGCCGCCATGCAGCTTAGTGTCTCGTTCGGCCTCTCAATCTTCCACACGAGCTTCAACCTCGTGAACGTCTCGATAATGATATGGCTCACCAAAGTCTACGTCAAGATAGTAGAAAGACTGGTACCCAACCGCAACAAGGAGGACGAGGAATTCAACCTCAAGTTCATCGGTGGCGGCCTTGTTGCAGCCTCCGAACTCAACCTCGCGCAAGCCGAGAAAGAAATACTCGTATTCGCGCAGCGCGTGGGACGCATGATCGACATGGGCCAGCAACTTATCCACATCGACGAAGGAAGCGAGGAATTCAACCGCCTGCTCTCACGTCTGGAGAAATACGAGGACATCAGCGACCGCATGGAGCTTGAGATAGCCAACTACTTGCACAAATGCTCGGAAGGACGACTCTCCAACGAAGGCAAGCTGCGCGTAGCCGCAATGCTGGGTATAATAAGCGAAATAGAGAGCATAGCCGACAGCTGCCTCGGCATAGGCAAGATACTGCTGCGCAAGATGCAGACAGGCGCAGAGTTCACACCGGAGATATATGCCAACATCGACTCGATGTACACATACGTCAACGAAGCTATGAGCCTGATGCTCGACGAAATCGGCAAGCCGGAGTCCATCAACGAAAAGGAGCTGATACGCAGCTACAACAAGGAGCGCGAAATAAACAATATGCGCAACTCGCTGCGTACCGCAAACCCCGAAAACATCAACTCCAAGCGTTACTCCTATCAGGCCGGCATCTACTACATGGACATCATTTCCGATCTGGAACGCACCGGCGACTACATCATCAACGTAGTCGACACACTGCGCGAGCAGTTCCGCCGTCACATAGCCTGATATCCCGCCAAAAGCCGCTTACTACGCCACTTTTGCCCCCTTTTAAATGCAATGTGGCGTAAAATCGGATACAAGGTTGTTACAATCATTGCTTTTTTTGCAACGATTCAATACATTTGTATCATCATTATCAAGTCACACAATGGCAACCTCAGGCTTGGGCAAAATACTTATCATCGACCGTGACCTTCACATCACGACGTTGCTCCGCTGCAACCTCCGCGACGAAGGCTACGATGTCGACGTGCAGCCCGATGCCGCCGAGGCCATGAGGAACGACCTCAGCGACGTGCGGGTAGTCATCTTAGACGCATTCGGACAGAACGGAGGCATCGAAGCCCTCAACGAGCTGGCCTCAAGTCACCGCACAGCGCATATAGGCGTGATAGTATGTTCCGCAGGCGAGACTCCCGGCGAGGCCATAACGGCGCTTGACGCCGGCGCCGACGACTATATCGTGAAGCCATTCTCCCTGCGGGAAATCATAGCGCGAGTCCGTGCCGTCATGCGCCGACGTCGTCCGCCTATGACCCCTCCGGCCCACACCGACGGCATTTTCGGTCCCCTGCGCATAGACTTCACCACACGCACGGCCATGCTCGACGGCACGCCAATCTCGCTTACGCCCACCGAATACGCCATTCTCGTCATGCTGCTCAAGAACCGCGACCGCCATCTCTCGCGTCAGGAAATATTCCGCAGCATATGGAAAGACCCCACGGCCGGCAGCAACGACCGCGTGGTCGACACCAACATCAGCCGTCTGCGACGCAAGCTCGGCACCTTCGGAGCATCAATCCAGAACCATTCCGGCAGCGGCTATATCATTGTATAGACACTGATGATATTACCACGGTGATATTTACGGCCGTGACAATGTTATAAAAAACACGTAACACTATTATTGCTGTCCGGTAAAACGGGAACAACCCGCGCTCGTCGCGGGTTGAATCCGGCTAACCGCGAGTTAAGGAGCGACCAAAGGGAGCGACATACTCGCGGAAGAAGCATCACAAACGCATCAACCCGCTGGATGGCGGGTTGCACGACGTCCAGATTTATTGTCAGATTTTCAGAATATTTCGCGGCCGCCAGAGGCTGTGCAACCCGCCATCCGGCGGGTTGATGCCCTTTACCGAACCTACCGCGGATACGGCGCCACGCGCCTTAATCCGCGGCTAACCGGATTTTACCCGCCATCCGGCGGGTAATCTCCGATGAATAGGGCTTATATGGAGGTTAATATCCAATATATAGTATCTTATAACGTTTTACCGGACAGTAATATAACACTATATACTCTTGAGTAAGACAAAGGGCTGCACCAATCTGGAGCAGCCCTTTGTCTTATCTATTCAGCAAGCGTCAGGGGACCATCAGCTTGAAGGTGAGGGAACCGACGGTCACCAGATAGGAACCGGGCTGCACGGATATCTCGGTAACGGCTGAGGCGGAAGCCACAGCAGCGACGGTGCGTCCGTCAACACCGCATACGCTGATGGCGCTGCCTTCGGCACCGGAGACGACGATGAGGTTATGGGCGGCGGTGACACTGATACCGGCTGCGAGAGCCTCGTCAAGGCCACTGCTCTCGAAGGCTACGGGAGCCGAGAATGCGGGAGCTGATTCGCCTATGCTATACAGCGCAGTCACGGCATACACGTAGGTGCCGGAAGTCTCGGGAGTGTCGGAGTATTCCTGCTCCTCAACCACTGCCTCGTTGGCCTTCACGCGCTCGCGGTAGACGTTGTAACCCATCAGGGAAAGTCCGTCGCCTGCGCCCGCCGGCTCGTAGTGGACGTCGTCGACCATGAACATGTACTGATACTGCGACACGCACACGATGGCGAAATACATGGCGCCTTCGGGTAGGTCGAAGCTATACTGAGTCCAGGGTGCGGGCACGCCGTCCTCACGGCGTACTTCGATGAAGTCATCGGGGTCGAGGCTGCCGGTAGAGTACATCACCTTGAACGACTCGCCGCCGTCCTCCTCGAAGAGGCTGCGTGCGTAGAGAGTCACGGTCTGGGCCTTTCCGCTGAGTCTGGGCGATATGGCCCAGTCATCGTTGGGAATGTCGCTGTTGGCGTTTGTACCGGTGGCGAGGAAGAACTCTCCACTGTGAGCCTGAATATTGAAGTAGCTGTCATTATAGTTGGTACATACGGCATAAGCCTTGGCAGCAGTACTTATTATGGAGAGCATCTCGGACTGCACCTGACCGTCTCGGTCGATGAAAGTCCATCCCTCGTAAGTATCGACATCGCCGTCGTGTCCGTTCTCGAAGCTCTCGTCCACGGGTTCGGCGGGCATTTCGGCTGTAGGCTCATCCCATACCAGACTTACCTTTCCGGTCTCGGCGGTAGCCTTGACGTTCTCGGGAGCAGGATACGTAGGCAGCTTAACGGTTACGCTGTGCGTGGCCTCGTTGTCGCTGAGGTCCTCGTCTGCATCATACTCCACGACGACGCGGAACTCGCACTGCGGCTCGGAGAAGATGTCAGGCTCGTAAATGAAGATGACGCTGCCGGAGGCATCCGCTTCCAGTTCCGGACCGTCGGTTACGGCTACTTCCTTATCGCCGCAGAACAAACGGACCTTATAGCCCGACGCGGCGTTGTTGCCATTGTTCTCTACCAGGGCGGTGAAGCGGAGCTTGTCGCCGATGCTGATCTTGTCGGCGGCGGAGAGGCCGGTGACAGTCAGGTTGTGGTCGAGAGCCGGAGCCACCTTGATTTTATCGATACCGAGGAAGCCGTAGTTGATGAGAGTGCCGCGGATGGCTATCTGAATGACACCGTTCCGGTAGGACGATAGGTCAACTTTCTTCTTGAACCATTCCACGGGCTTGCCGAGTTCGGTGAGTTCGCAATCGGTCAGTGTTATGGTCTCCACAGAGACAAAGCCGTCGCCGGAATTGACAAGAACCTCGACATTGTTCGTGTTGTGGTGCTGGCCGTCGTTCGTATTGGCTATCATGAAGGACACTGCGGCTTTCTCCATTGCGGAAAGGTCAAACTTGCCGAGATTCATGGACGAGCCTGCCCCGGGAACGGCCTCCGCGGAAGACAGCACGATGAAACCGCCGTCGGCATCGGCCGAGCTGAGGTCGCCGTAATAGCCGTCGGGCACCGTGCTCCAGATGGCCGTGGAGTTGGTATTGAAGAAGCCCGTGCTGTGGTGGCTTACGCCGCCCTCAAAGCTTTCGGCGTAAGATTCATAGGGTTTGCCCACGGGGAACGAAGGCGTAGCGTACGCCACATTGGAGCTGACGGCGTTGTATATCTGGATGCCGGGAAGGCAGAATACCTGCTCGTCGCCCTGGGTCACCTGCATGGTGTAGCTGTTGTCGGTGATTTCGGGATTATTGTCGAAGTAGCTTCCGTTGAGCAGGATGCGGTATTTGCGGTCCTGCGGCTCAAGCCAGTTGCCGTTGACGTCGTACTCCACAGGACTCCACTGCATCGTCACCTTGCCGGTGTTGCCTTCCTCGGTGGCGGTGATGGTCTCGGGCTTCTGCGGCGCGGCTATGCCTATATACGCTATCTTGTCGGCGGCTACGCCCTCGCCTGCATCGCCGAAGGCTGTAGCCGTCCACATGAAGTTGCCGGGGGTGTTGTTGATGTCGTCGTCGAATTCAAGATTCTCGCCGGGAGCAGGATTGTCCCATGTCTTGATGATGACGCCTGCGCGCTTGAGTTCCAGCTTTGAAATAGAAGCGAGAGGCTCGCCGGCTGCCGTCAGAGTCGGAGCCTTGAACTTAACCTTGCACTGCATGGTGCCGTAGGCGCCGCGTATCACCTCGAAGTCCGAAACGGCTGCGGGGATGTCGGCGCTACGCATGCTGATGTAGTCCACCACGGGCCAGTTTGCCTTGTCGCTTACAGCATGGAAACCTATATAGAGAGGACCGTCGGCCGTAGCCTCATATATGCCGGTGAAATGCTTCTCGGCAAGCCGATTGATTGCCGTGCGCGGCACGAGAGTGCCCGTCATGGCTACGACGGAGTTGGTATTGCCGCACTTCACCTCTATGTCAGCCTGATTGGGACTATATAGCTGAAGCGTGCGGAAGCCGAATTCCATAAGATACTTCTTGCCGGCTTCCGTACGGATGCCCGGCGTAAAGAGCCAGTCGTCCAGAGCAACGTCGCCGCTTGTGCTGTAAATCATGGCGCCACCGCCGCCCTGCGACCAGCATACATTATCGTTGTTGGCATCTATAGCAGTATAATACTGCAATGGCTGGACAGATGAGAAATCGTTGAGGTAAGGCACCTGGACTTCGCCGAGGGTGAAGAAAAGGGTCTGACCCCAGCCGGAGACGTTGCCTTCATACTCGGCGACAACCGTGTAGTGGTAGCTCGTAAGAGTCTCGGGCATCTCAAGAGTCTCACTGAAGGTGCATTCATAGATGTGTTCCGCAACGACCGTCTGCTCCAGGTCCTTCCAGCGGGTGACTGTATAAGTGACCTTCGACGGATCGAAATATCCCGCATTGTAGGATTCTGTGACAGGTGCCCATTCGAGGGTCACATTACAGCCGTCGACGGTCACATAGGGCACCGGTATTTTGGGTGAGCCCATGCCCACATAAGTTTTGACACTGGCTTTGGGCGATGTGCCGGCGGCGTTGCTCAGAGCCACGGTGATGGTGTGGTCGCCCGCATAGGGTGCGGTGACATCGGCCTCCACGCTCTGTCCGAAGCCGGAAGTGCCCGTAGCCAGCGTGGTGTAGCCGTTGAGAGTGACAGTATAGGTCACATCACCCTCGCCGGCGGCTCCGCCGAAGGTGGTGGACGGAATGTCGAAGCTCACCGTACCGGCCATGCCGCCAAGCGGGAACTCCACCTTCAGGTTTGCAGGAGCGTCGGGAGCATCGTCCGCAGCAAGAGGCGCACCGATGAACATGCCCAGCACATCCTCATTGCCGGGGAAGGTATAGAGCAGTGTCGAGGCACCGGTGGCCGGATCGACTGCGTAGAGAGCCGACGAGCCCTCGTTGCACACAGCGCGCAGCAGACGCCCGTTCTTGGAGTCGTAGGTCATGCCGGCGATATATTGCGTGGTAACGCCTGTGTTTCCGATGAGTGTGGTGGCGCCTGTCGCCTTTTCCACTTCCAGCAGATTGCCGTCGACATCAATAGCCAGCAGGCGTCCCTCGCCGTCAAAAGCCATGCACGCCCAGACGCCGCTTATCTGAGAGATGGTGCTGCGTGTGCCGTTGGCAAAGTCGGCGATACCGAATTCGTAGCCCTGCGAACGGTCGGCCTTCATGTAGCAACCGTAGACGGCGTCGGTGGCCGGGTCCGCAGCCTGTGCGGTGGCAAAAAGCTGAAAGTCCGGGAGCATCTTGGTCGTACCCATAAACCAGGTAGTGGTGTTATAGCTGTACATGTAATTGTACGCCATAGTACCCATAGGAATCTGAAATACCGTGTAGTAGGTATCGCCGGCCTTCACACCGCCCCAACTGTTGTAGATAGTCATGGTGCTGGCCTGGTTGAAGGTCATGCCTTCGCGGAAAGGCACATTGCACATGTAGCCCGTGTAGCTGCCGGCGGCGCTTGCTACAAAGCCCATGAGATTGACATCGCCGGCAGCCTGTGCGGGCGACATCATCGGCACCTTGATATCCTGCGCGGCTTCGTTGCCGGGAACGAAGAAAGATGCCGGACGGGGTGTAAGTACCGGACTTCCGGGCTGTTCGGTGTCGGACATCGGTGTACGGAAATCCACGCCTGAGCCAAGACGGCGCACGGCACCGGGAGGCGCGGCTACGGCTGAAATCGCCAACAATGCCACACCCGCCAGAGCGAGTAACTGTTTGTTCATAAGTCGGGGAATATTAATGTGATGAATAAAGTGTACTTTTGACTACAAAATTACACTTTCAGACCAATATTCAACGTTAATAAATGTTAAATAGCCATACTTCATCACATTAAATACCTATCATCAGCACGGCTGCCTGTGCGGCTATGCCCTCGGCGCGGCCGGTGAAGCCGAGATGCTCGGTGGTAGTGGCCTTGACGCTCACGCGTCCGTTGTCTATACCGAGATCGGCGGCAACGTTGGCCTGCATCTGCTCTATGTAGGGCAGCATTTTAGGAGCCTGCGCGATGATCGTGATGTCGGCGTTACCAACCCGATAGCCCCTGTCGGCGGCCATGGCTACCACAGCCCGAAGCAGACGCCGCGAGTCGGCGCCCTTCCATTCGGGGTCGGTGTCCGGAAAATGATAGCCTATGTCGCGTAGAGCCAGCGCGCCGAGGATGGCGTCGCACAGCGCATGGAGTGCCACATCGGCGTCGCTGTGGCCCAGAAGGCCGTGCGTATGCGGTATATCCACTCCGCAGACAATGCACCTGCGCCCCTCCACGAGGCGGTGCACGTCAAACCCTGTGCCTATTCTTATATCCTGCATCATTTGCGGCGGCCGAATATATCTTTCAAGCCCTCCATGTCGAAGGTAAGAGAGAAACGCAAGGTCTGGTCAAGGGGCGAGTTCTGCGCGGTAGCCATCATGTAGGATGCGTCGAGGCGAAGCACATTAAGCGCGAAGCCCGCACCTACGGCAAAGTATTTGCGGCCGCCCTTGAACTCATTCTCATAATAATAGCCTGCGCGCGCGAAGAACTGGTTGTTGTAGCTGTACTCGGCGCCGAGCGAGAAACTAATCTCGCGCAGTTCCTCCTTAAAGCCGCCGGGAGCGTCGCTGAAGCTCTTGAAGATACCCTTGATACTCGACATGTCGCGCCAGTCCTGAAGGGCATCAAGATATTCCTGCTGTCCCTCGGTAGTGTTCATGTCGTAGTCACTCTCGCGCGGGCGCGTCGGCACCAGCAGTTTGTTCAGGTCGAGGCCTATCATGAGATTATGATAGTCGGCCAGCGGGAATGTGAAGCTCGTGCCTATTTTGAGATTGGTAGGCAAAAATGCCGGATTCTCGCCATTCTGAAGATTCACTTTAGAACCGATGTTGCTGATATTCCATCCCCACGACCACTGGCACTCATTGCGTCCTATTATAGGATACGTGGTGAAGTAGCCTGATATGTCGGCCGAGAATGCCGATGCGCCGGTGTTGTTGTCGCCGGCATAGCTGTCGCTGAAGCCCAGGTCGGTATAGCTGTATCGAAACACTACGCCCATCGAATACTTCTCGCTGAGCTTGCGTGAGTAACCTATATCGAACGCCATTTCGTACGGGTTCATGCTCTGGGCGGTGCCTCCTGAGGCCTCGTCGGTAGCCACGAACTCACCGAGCGAGAAATACCGCAGCGACGCGCTGAGAGCCTGATTGTCGCCGGAGCCTATCTTCCAGTAGCCGGCCACATCGGCCAGAAAAATATCGTTGACAAGTTTGCGCAGCCAGGGGGTATAACTAAGCGACACGGCGGCGTTGCTGTAGGCAAAGGCGTATTTCGACGGGTTCCAAAATTGTGAATATGCGTCTGGCTCGGTGGCCGCGCCGAGATCGCCCATAGAGGCACCGCGCGCATCGGGAGCTATATTGAGCGAGGTCACACCCGTCTGCACCGGGTTGAACTCGTTTTTCTGCGCTGCGGCACCGGCCGACACGCCGAGCACTATGGCGGCGAATATTGTATTGCGGAGCAGAGATTTCATTGGCACTGTCGTATTTGGGTACTATCTAATAACGCAGCGACAGGCAAATTATTGCGCGGATACATCACGAAGCACCACGACCTCCGCGGAGGAAGTCTGCGCGCAGCGGGCGCCGGTACGCAGAAGCGCGTGCGCACGATACACGCCGTCGGCCACCGGCTGTCCCGACTCGTCGGCAAGGTCCCACACGGCCGAAGCACCATGGAGCTTGCGCACCGTATTGCCGGCCGAATCGGATATTATGACGGTGACATCCGGCGAACCTGCCAGAGTATGGTCTATGCTGAACGCAGCCTCCGTACGCGCCGGCACGGCATCGACTGTGAGCGTGGCCTCCTCTACGGAACTTACAACAAAGCCGAGCGTGCGCTCCACAAACGAACCGGTGCCCGAGCTGACGGTGAGACACACAGAGTGGTGTCCGTCGGAAAGACCGCGGAAAGGTATCGTAAGAAGAACATCGCCGCTGCCGTCGGAAGAATGTACCGCATATCCTGACAGGCCTACAGACGAGGCAGCACCGTCAAGCACGGCCTTGGACGAGCCGCGCAGACCCACATCGCTGAAATTCAGACCCGACGCCGGAACTTTCACGCGAGCATAGAGCACCATGTCCGATGCCGTCACGCCGCCGTCGGTAAAATCGGAGCTGTCGATATACATTTCCAGAATCTCGGGCGCCGAGGTATCCACTCCTGCTCCTGTAGAAGCATCGGCCGATGTCTGCAAACCCGAACGATACGCATGTGCCGCGCGCCCGTCGGCGGCTACAGCGTCAAGGCTGAGTGCAAAATCCGTACCTGGACGCGAGAACTGAGGCACATACACCCGCGCAGTCCAGCGGCCGCCCTCCACCACGGCGGTGGAAGAAGCGAGACCCATGTCGCAGAGCGTAACCTCGGGCTTCGTTCCGGAGTCATTGTACATGACGGTGCCGGGAACAGGTGTGTCGAATACCTCTATGGCGATTGTACCGTCGAATGTGGTGTCGGGATTGCCTTCGCCGTCGTCCACATAACCTGTCAGCCACAGCATGTCGCCGCCGCGTACAGGCTTGTCCATGCTGTCGCCGCTGCCGTAGCTCTCCAGCACGACGGATGCCCCGGCGAAGGGAATGCGTACGGCAGGGTCGCCGCAAAGATTGTAGCACTTGGTGTTGAACAGGGGTCCTGACTGGCGGTTGGCGCTCATTATGGCATTATGTCCCCGGCGGAAAATGTCGCCGGTAGTGTCACCGGGACGTCCGGCTCCATATGCGTCGGCTACGGCCACGGCCAGATCGCGGTTGTAAGTGGAATATACGGCGCGCGTGGCGGCTATTACTCCTATGGCGCCTCCATGCTCCTTGGAAAGCATGTTGACACCTACGCTGATGTCATCCGAGTCTATGTGGAAAGCGCTGCATGTGGCGAGCACAGCCATAGGGTAAACGTTATAGCTGAGGCGGTCGGCCACTACGTCGCAGTAGAACTGCGTGTTGGCGAGGTCGCGTCCCGACACGGAGTGGCCGAAGTAGCCCATCAGGCCGCAGCCCTGTCGCAGCCTCTCGTAGAAGGGTGTGGCGGCGGTGGCGAAGTCGCGGTAGCCTATGATGGGAATATTATGCACTACCATGCCTTTTCGGCGAAGGCTGTTAATCATGGTGAGACTGTAATTGTAGTGCTCGTACTTGTCGGCGGGGCCGCTGGTCATGACGGCGCGCGCTATTTTTGCGGCTGCCGGCGGGTTCTCCATATAGTCGATGGTGTGGTTCACCATAGCCCGGGCATCACCCGGGCTCTTGGCCGGGAAACGTCCTACGGCAACACTCATCAGGGCCGACTTGAAGCCAAGATAGTCAGCCTTCTCGTCCATCCAGCCGACGTAGGAGTCGGAGGCATAGGACGCCGAACTGGTGAGGCGTGCGCTTGGTATCGCGGCCTGATGTACGGCAAGCACTTCACGGGGCAGAGGCGAGAGGAGGCCGCGCATGTCGCGCAGCGAGCTGCCCATGAGCAGCACGTAGCGGAAACGCTGCGGATCGCGGCTGTAGAACATGTGGGCGAGACGGCGGTATGCCGCAGGGGTGGCCGCGCCACCTGAGAATTCATTATATATGTCGCGGCTGCGGCACACAGCCACATCCAGGCCGTCAATGCGTGCGTGGGCGTCGGCCAGACGCTGCGCCTCGGCTTCAAGATCATCGGTGGTGATGATAAGCATGTCGGGCACGGGCAACGCATGCAGGTCCTGCGATGCCACCTCCTGTACGAATTCCGGCGCAAGATGCTGCTTCTGCGGGTCGAAAAGCACCATGCGGCCGGGAGAGGCGGCCGAGTAGCTGTCAGGCATTGACGCCAGAGCGCGCCCGTCGGCGACCCGCATATCAAGAATTCGCACGGCGGCCGGGTCGGTCACGTCCCAGAGCTGCAGCCCGTCGGCGGCGTCAGAAATGCTTATCAGCGAGCCGGCCGCAGCTACAGGATAATGCATCACCAGCTGCGACTCGTCGGCCGGCAGACGGTTGAGGCGGGTATATATCAGGGCATGACGGTCAAGATAATAGTTATAGGACGATGCTGCGTCCGGCCGCGAGAGCGTGACTGTCGATTCTCCGTCGGGCATAGCGGAGCTGTTGGCGAAACGTATAGCGCCCTGAAGGTCGAGATAGGTATCCATGGAGTAATAGTCTATCTCCTTGCGCTGTGTGCTCACAAGCGCCGCGGCCGAACCGTCCACAGCCACATCAATGCAGTCAATACCGTCCACCGCCATTTCAGCACCGAAAGCGGCATAGCAGTAATAAGCGAAAACCGGACGCCGTGCAGGGCCGTCGCTGAGATCGGAAAGCACCGCGTCGCGGAAACGCAGGGGTATACGGCACGGAGCACTCGACGTGAATGTGCGCTCGCAGAAGATGTTGCCTCCGCCTATCGGCGACACGAGGTCCTCGTCGGTAGCGTCCACATGGTAATGGCCCGTATAGACATCGACGCCGTCGGCAGCCTCTGGAGCAGCCACGTGTACAGGCTCGGAAGCACCGGCGGCATCGCTCAGGAAGTAGTAGCCGCCACGGTCATATATATTATGGCGCCAGAGCGTATTGTCTATGCCGCTGAGGGTCTCGAGACCGTCAAGGTTTCGCAGGTCGAAACGCACATCGGCATCGCCATAGAAGAGCAGGCGTCCGTCGGCCGTGTGTACTGTAGGAGTGGCAGGCAGATCGTCGGCGCCCTCAGTGAGGCGGTCGAGCGTCAGAGCTGTAGCACCATAGCCGTACACATGTACGCGCTCCGGGTCCGAAAAGCCCCATTGGCGCAACTGGTCGTAACTTATCTGCTGAATACCTTCCTCCGTGACACGCACCTTTACCCACTTGCCCGAGGCCAGACACGAGGACGGCGCATAATCAGCGGCCATGCCTGAGAAGGCTGTGAGTCCTGCTGCTATAGAGAGAACAATACTGGAGAGTTTCATATATGGTCTAAATCTTTTTTATCTTATCTTGAAACCGAGCGCGGGCGAGCCGTCGAGGCTCCAGCACGGCCGGGAACCAAGCCGGGCCTCATACCTCCCGCACGGCTGCGCAAGCACGATGATGTCGCCGGTCTTGAGCGTGCTGCGCCGCGATACGGCGCTGACAGCCTCGTCGAAAGCCGGCCTTAGGTCGGGCCACTCAGCAACTGCGCCGTCGGGCGACGCGACTGCCGCCGGCCCTTGCGGCACGGGAAGCCACTGGCCTACGACGAGAGCATTGTCGGCCACAAGCGACTCCTCGCTCCATTCCCTGTCGCAGTTCAGCGCCACCAGCGTCAGCGCGTCGTAGTACCGCGGGGCGAAACGAAGGCTTACGCACAGCCCCAGGCGGCTGACGCGCACGGCCGGCATGACCGTGAGTTCCACCTTATCCACCTCGTCGCGCAGAAACAGCGGGCGCCCACCCGTCAGCAGAGCAGAATCCGGCACCTGCCGCACATGGAGCGCCTGCGATGGTTCGGGTCCTACTATCAGGGTCTTCATTGTCCGGCGCTGTCCATGCGGTTGTACATCACCGCGAGGTGTGAGTAAATGGAGGTATTTGTGATGACTACGCCCTCGCGCACGCGTATGCGCGTAGGAGTAAAATTCCATATCGCCCGTACGCCCGCATCCATGAGCCGGTCGGCGGCATCCTGCGCGTGGCGGGCAGGCACGGTCAGTATTCCCACCGACACGTCATGATCGCTGACGATGTCGGCCAATGCCTCGTATCCGCTTATGACTATACCGCCCGCACGCGTGCCGACGATGTCGGTATTGGTGTCGATACCGGCCACTATGTTCAAGCCATAACGCTGCAGACCACGGTCCTGAATGAGGGCGCCTCCCAGGCTGCCCACGCCCACGATGACTGCGTTGTGCCCCACATCGAAGCCGAGGAAGCCACGCAACTCGCGCTCAAGCGCCACCACCTCGTAGCCGATGCGTGTTTTGCCGCGAAGCCCCAGATGCGAAAGATCCTTGGCTATCTGCGAGGCGTCCACATCGAGAGCATCGGCCAGGCCGCGCGACGACACGAACTCCACACCATCACGCCGCAGTATAGCCAGATAGGCAAGATACCATGGCAGACGCCGCAGTGTCGGCTCGGGAAGCCAGTCGTGTTTTTTAGACGATTTGGGAGGCACTATATTCACAGCCGCAAAGTTACATATTTTTTTTGAATTTTTGCGATGGTACGCGACACAGCCTGCCTAAGTTTCATATATTTTATGTACATTTGCACGAAAATCCGGCACAGTGCCCGTGCCCTCCACAACCCGACCAATGAAACTCTCGAAAGACACCTTCTGGCGCACCACGCGCGACTACTTTTTCATAACGCTCGGCATGGCAATATATGCCTTCGGTTTCACCGCGTTCATCCTCCCGGAGAAGGTGGTGATAGGCGGTCTGGCCGGCGTAGGCACTATAGTCTATTTCACAAGCGGCATACCGGTGGCTATCACCCAGTATGTAATCAATCTCGTACTTCTGGCGATAGCCTACAAGGTCGTGGGACGGCAGTTCGTTATCGGCACCATCTACGGCGCCACCATGATTTCCGTGTGGGTGGGTCTGTTCCAGCCCCTATTCGCCGAAGGATTCACCAACGAGCCGTTCATGAACATCGTCATCGGCGGCACGCTCTGCGGCCTGGGCATAGGCATGTGCTTCACACATAACGGCAGCAGCGGAGGCACCGACATCGTGGCCGCGATGGTCAACAAGCACAGCAACGTGACTATCGGCCGCATGATGCTCTACACCGATGTGTGCATTATCTCCTCCTCGTTCTTCCTGTTCCATCAGATCGACAAGATTGTCTACGGCTTCGTGGTGCTCTTCCTTGTCAGCTACATGGCCGACCTCGTCATCAACACCAACCGCCAGGCCGTGCAGTTCACCATATTCTCACGCCACTGGCGCGAGATTGCCACCGCCATCAACAACGAGGCTCACCGCGGGTGCACCGTCATCACCGGCATGGGATGGTACAGCAAGCAGGAAGTGAAAGTGCTGCTGTGCATGTGCCGCAAGAACGAGTCCGTCACGATCTTTCGCATCATCAAGAGCATCGACAATGACGCTTTCGTCACGCAGGCCAATGTCAACGGCGTCTACGGCCAGGGATTCGACCAGGTGAAGGTGAAAATGAAGACGGAGCCCGCCAACCGCGAGCCCCGCACTGTCCATTCATAAATATTTCGTTACCGAAAACTTATCGCACGAAGCGCTTGCCTTTCAAGCGGTAGACCAGCTCGGGATGCATATAGTCGCCTATGGCGTCGGCTCGGTCCTGAGGCAGGAAGTATGTCTCCATGGTATTGCGCAGGGTGATGACGCCGCGCACAGCGTCTGCCGTAGCCTCATAGGTGATGAACGGATTCATTTCCTCCACCTCGGCACGGTGCTTGCGGCCGTCGGGCGTAAGCCAGTCGGCGAGCGACGGCTCCTCAAGAGCCTTGCGCGCAGGCTGCCAGCGAGAGTCGAACCACTGTATGCGGCTGTCGCGCATCGGATACGCAATAGTCTCTATAAGAGCCACGAGCGTGTCGCTTCCGGCCGGGAATACGTCAATCTCAAAGCGGCACGTATCGCCCACCTCGAAGCGCAGGCTGCGGTCGGACGAGCCGGTCACGACAGCACGCGCACCCGAAGCGTCGGCCGACTCGCGGTGCACACCGCTGTTGTAGTAGTCGAGCATGTCGAGGCGCGTATTGGCCGGAAGCAAGGGCAGTACGTCGTCCGGTGCCATGGCGAAGAACCATTGTGCCGAACCGGCATTGCGCGCCGTCATGGTGGCGCTTATAGGGTCTGCCGAGGCCGGCGACGGCTCAGGCGTTGCCGCCGTAGCGGTGGCGACAGCGAGAAAGATGATTCCCGGTAAAATGTGTCTTGCTCTCATTTGCGGTATTTCTTGCGCGAACGCGCCGGACGGCCGCCGTCGTCGCGTCCTTTGTTGTTCTTGCGCTCCGAGGCTTTGGCGTAGTCCTTGTCGGGTTCGGCTATCTCGCTGTAGAGATGACGTCCGAGGAAATCGGCGCCCCTGAGGGCCGCCACCACACGCGCTGCGTCGGCCTTGCGCACATCGAAAAGGGAGTAGCCGGGCATCAGGTCGATGCGGCCCACGTCGACTCGTTGCCCCTCCACGCTGTGATTGAGCAGGTCTATGAGGTTGCCGGCATAGAAGCCGTCGCGCTTGCCGGCATTGACGTAGATGCGCGCCATGCCGCGCTCGGCCGTGCGGCGGTCCTTGTCGGCAGCCGTGCGTCCCTCGGCCCCCTTGCTCTCGCGGTCGCGCTTGCGCTCGGGCTTGTCCGAGATGTTCTCGATGGCAGGCGCATCTTTGTAGTAGTCGAGGAGGCGGTTGAACTCAAGCGAGAGAACGCGCTTCAGCAGGTCGCGCGTCGAGAGCCACGACAGTTTTTTCTCCACGCCGTTGACGTATGCGTCGATTTCCTCGTCGTTGACGGCCACGCGTTCCAGACGGTCGGCCAGAGAATAGAGCTGTTTCTCGATGATGCGCTCCGGGGTAGGAACATCCTTATGCTCGAATTTCTTGCCTATGCTGCGTTCTATCTCGCGGAGGCGTCCTTTCTCGCGCGAATGGATTATGGCGACGCTCGTGCCCGTCTTGCCGGCACGGCCCGTACGCCCCGAACGATGGGTGTAGACGGCGGTGTCGTCGGGCAGACCGTAGTTGATGACATGCGTGAGGTCGTCGACGTCAAGGCCGCGGGCGGCCACATCGGTAGCCACGAGCAGCGTGGTGACGCGGTCGCGGAACTTGCGCATCGTCAGGTCGCGCTGCTGCTGCGAGAGGTCGCCGTGCAGCGCGTCGGCGTTGTAGCCGTCGTGGATGAGAGCATCGGCTATCTCCTGGGTATCGCGCCGTGTGCGGCAGAATATGATGGCGTAGATGTTGGGATTGTAGTCGGCCACACGCTTCAGGGTGGCATACTTGTCGCGCGCCGGCACCATGTAGTAGATATGGCGCACGTTGGCGGCTCCCTCGTTGCGTGTACCCACAACTATCTCCTTGGGGTCCTTCATGTACTGCGATGCGATGCGGGCCACCTCGGCCGGCATTGTGGCAGAGAAGAGCAGCAGCTTGCGGTCGGCCGGAACGTGGTCGAGAATGTCGTTTATACTGTCGACGAAGCCCATGTTGAGCATCTCGTCGGCCTCGTCGAGCACAACCGTGTGCACGCCGTCAAGGCTGACGGTGCCGCGGCCTATCAGGTCAATGAGACGTCCCGGAGTAGCCACGATGATCTGCACGCCGGCGCGCAGGGCGCGTATCTGGCTCTCGATGCTGGAGCCGCCGTAGACGGGCAGAATCTCCACGTCGGGCATGTATTTGGCATAGTCGGCCAGATCGCCGGCTATCTGGAGGCACAATTCTCGCGTGGGCGCCAGCACCAGTGCCTGCGGCTCGCGGCGCGACGCGTCCACCCGCTGCAGCAGAGGCAGTCCGAAGGCGGCAGTCTTGCCGGTGCCGGTCTGCGCAAGCGCCACGAGGTCGCGGTGATCGCCGAGCAGTTCGGGAATAACTTTCTCCTGCACGGGCATGGGAGCCTCGAAACCCAGTTCGGCCACAGCGCGCAGCAATTCAGGGCTAATGCCCATATCTTCAAACGATGTCATACTTGATCTTGGTTATCAGTTCTGTTATCTAACGCCTGACACGGCATATATGTTGCATCAGCGGCGCGAGATACCGAAGCCAAGCTTAAGGATAAGGCGCAATGTTTCCTGCGAGGTGGCACGGTCATACTCTTTCTCGCTCTCCGGAAGCTCGTCGTAGGGCACAAGGCACGGATGACGCCTGGCCGCATCGTCGCGCTCCGGCCCCCAGGTCCAGCCCTGGGCCATGCGGCTGCGCGCCCACACCTCGTGGACGTTGCGCGCCATCTGTTCTGCCAGCTCCATCAGCTCGGCAGGGATTTCCACTCCGGCAGTATCCTCCGGCTGCGGTATATAGTTGTTATTTTTCATCTTCATTCGTTTCTATCTGCTTTACCGTGAGCGACTCCACAAGCAAGTGCGGCATGGCGAGGACCAGCAGGCAGTCGTACTTCATGTCGGCCGGGCTGATACGTCGCAACTCCGCGTAGGAACAGAGGTCGATATGCGCGGGGTCGGCTACGTTTTTCTTGAGGGATTTGATGAAGGCTGCTCTATCTGCGCCGAACAGTCCCTCTAAGCGGTAGGCTTCGGCGGCCGACAGCGGGCGGAAGCCCATCACGAGTTTTTCGGCTACCCAGCGTGAATGTTCGCAACGAGAGAGTGCTTTCAACTCACCTGCCACCAGGCGCATGAGCGAACGCTTATGCCGTGAGGCGTAAGCAATCAGGTCCATCTTGCGCTCGCGGTAACGCCACAAGTCACGCAGAGCAGGCTTGTAGAACCGGGGCTCTTTTTTCAGCTTGTCGGCGCGGTCCTTGCACTCCTTGGCAAGGAGACCCCGCAGACGCGCCTCGAAAGTGTCGGCCAGGAAGACGTTAGACAGTTTGCCCTTCACGTCGCCGGCATTCTTCCATGCGTTGTTGGTCTTACTGCGCTGTTTCTTGTAGCACAATGTATTCAGCGCCAGGTCATAACGCTTCGTAGCGGTGGTATCGGTGGCAGGAAGGTTTTCGAGATCGGCACCCACCCAGTAGACCATATTGGCCAGAACGGCCTTGGACGTGTCTATGATATAGAGGTCATCGTCAGGAATGGCGGCGACTATTGCGTCAGCATCGGCATCAGTAGCGCGCAGCTCGCATTTCTCCGTGTAGTCGGAATACTTGTCCACGCCAACGAACTCCAGCTCCACGTCAAGCCAGGGAAGCACGGCGTCGCGCTGCTGCGGTTCTTCGTTCGGCGCCTTGCGGAAGATGCGGGGAGCCATCAGGGCGTAGTTGCACAGATATTCCTCTGCCGACAGACCGGCGGCCGCAGCCTCCAGTTCTTCCACAGTGTGCATGCCGCGGCACAGAATTGTAATACGCGTGCGGGGACTGCCTTTCACCTCGTCGAAGCCCGGATAGTGGGCCACGAGCACCAGATGGCGCACGACGCTGCACATAAGTGGCGACATACCCTCCACAACCACGTGCGGCGCAGAGCACTTGCCGTTGCAGTCCATGTCGGCCATGCGGGCGAGCACATAGCGCCGGGCTCGATACCAGTTCCGCACCGTGTCGTCGCCGAATTTCGAGCCGTCGCGGCGCTTGAGTCTCTCGAACAGTTTTTCCAGATTCGCCATTATCGTAGCTTCTTGTAATCGGCCTCGTGGTCGGTGAGATAAATATTGCTGTTGCTGGCATCGTAGCCGGAGGGGCTCTGATAGAGCTGCAGATTGAACAGGGCCAGCGAGCTGACGATGTGTTCCACGATGGCCGACTGGTTCCACTCAAAGGCCTCGAGGCTGCTGTCAATAATATAGGTGTACACCTGCAGCGGCAGACCCTCACCCTGCTGTTCGAGCCAGCGCACAACCAGACGCGGCTTGCGCGAGATGTGCGGGTGGTTCATGAGCCAGTGGTGCAGATAGAGGCGGTATAGCTCCATGTTCATCACGGGGCGGCCGCTGCGCTCGGCCTCACGAACACGCTCCGGAAGCACATGCGACACGAAGTAGTCGTCAGGGCTGAGGGCGGCTATGCGGTCGGCGTCGGCCTGTGTCATGGGCTGAATCCAGCCAGAGTCGATGACGAAGGTGCGCATCATGCGGCGTCCGTGGGTCTTGCCGTCGACCATGCGCTGATAGTTGATGAAGTGGGCTGACTGAAGCAGGTAAGTCGGGAATGTGGACAGAGTAGTGTCCCAGTTCTCGACGGTGACGGTAGTCAGCGTTATCATGCTGACCATGCCGTCGACATTCTGCGAGGGCACCTCAATCCAGTCACCGATGGCGAGCAGATGGTTGAGGCGCACATAGAAGAAAGCGACAACGCTTCTGATTGTCTCCTGAAACATGATGCTGAGCACGCCGCCCACTATCGCTACGGGCAGCATGTCGTTCATATGATACCAGTTCCAAATATCAATGATGCCGATTAGCCACAGGCCGAAAGCCAGCAGTACTGTAATCTGCCCCATGGTTACGCGCTCTTCCTGGCGTCTGAGGCTGAAGATAGGCGTAAGGCGGTTCACTATGGCTACTACGCCGGCGAGCAGCAGCGAGATGGCTATGGTACTGCAGAACTGGCGCGGAGCCGGAATCTTCGTCATCAGCGTGAGCATCACGCCGTGAAACCACGACGCCTTCACCGTGTAGCGCAGCACAAAAAACAGACCGGCAAGCAGGAACCAGCGCATGGCGCTGCGGCCTATCACGGCGCCGGCTATCTGAACCGCCAGATTGCGCGACGACAGCATGCTGCGCACGGTAAGAGGCCGAAATACATTCTTCCTTAAATTTTCAAAAGCCATAACGCAAGATCCTATTCTGTTGGTTTTTGAGCATTATAGGAAGCAAAGGTACAAAATTTTTCTAATAATCGCTGAAGAAACGCGGTTTTATCACGATGCCCACACGCAGCTGACTGTGGAATTTGTTATAGTCGAGCAATCCCTCGCCGTAGCCGTTATAGTACTGAAGGAAGAAATACTGGTTGTCGCGGCGGTTGAAGCGATAGGCAAGTTCAAGAATGGAGTTGTAGTTGAAAAACGCTCCGGTTCGGCGCACAAGCGTCAGCGAGCCGGTGAAACGCTGATTGCGGCTCATCACCTGCATGCCCACCTGATAGAGGCCGCAGTAGTGGAGTATATCGCTGTTGTTGCTGCTGTCGATAATCGGAATCCACGCCTTGCCATGGACCATTATCTGCTTATCTATGAAAATATTGCACGCCAGCGACACTTTGTTCCACGAGCGCGACTCGTCGCCGTCGCGGCCGTTGCTCTCATGCTCGAGCAGAAGTGTCAGCTTGCCTATGTAGCGGTCCTTTACGAAAAGAGGCTTGGTAAGGCCAAGGCCCGGATTGAAATTGAGGTCGGTCATCGGCAGCGACTCCTGAAGCACATTCCAGAACACTTTCTGCGTATAGAAGAGATACAGGTAGGTACCGAACGGCAGCACACTGCGGGTAAGACGCTGCGCCACCGATACCTGAAACTTAACGTTGGTGTTCTCGCGGGTAATGCGCTGGCCTATGGCCGGTCCGCCGATAAAGTAATTGTCCTTATACAGGCCGAAATACGGCTGATGCTCGAAATCGTATCGCACGCTGTCGACATCCATCGGGCGTCCGTCAAAGCTCACAATCTGCGCGGTTGCTCCCGGAGCAAGCAACCCGGCTATAAAGACCAGTAAGAATATGATTCGACGCATAATATGGTGATTGAGCGTGCAAAGGTAATTATTTTTTCATGACAGCGCGCACTCATGGGCCAAATACGCTAATTTTTTGGCCGGATAGACCAAGCAGCCCCTCAAAAGCGCACGTTGAAAACCTCGGACGGCAGAGTTCGGCGACCCACGTAAATAGCCGTGCCGCTGCCGTTGAGAAACGTATGGCCGTATGGCAGACCGCGCAAGGTCGCCAGCAGACCGGCGGCCACGGTATCGTGCCGCGAGGGCACAAACAGCAGCGCTCCGCCGGCACAGGCGCGCTCGGCGGCTTCGGCCTCGCCGGGTGTGGCGTCCCGGCACAGCACCACCATGTCGCAGGCGCCGGTATGGTCGCTCAGGGTGCGTATCGAAGCTGCGGGGCAAGCCAGCGCCACAATGCGGCGGGCTGCATAGACTTCGCTTCCGGTGCCGCCCAAAGCTACGGAAGCCGGCTGCGCCCACGCCGCCACCCGCAGCAGCAGACGCGCGCCGCGGCTCCCGCCGGGCCATGCATGAGCCTCGGCATCCACGGCTTCGTAGGCATAGAAAGCGCAGCGCTCACGCAGAACCTCGCGTATGAAGCGATAGGCGAACGGAGAGTGTACGCCGAAGCCGCGCCCATGGCGCAGCCTCTGCCACCATCCGCGGCCGGGAGTGTTCATCGGCCGGCCTCCTTCCCGGCGGGCGCGGAGTCCTCGCGGCGGGTATAGGCCACGAACAGCGCCGCAAGCACCAGCAGGTAGATAAGGCTTACGCAACCATAGGCCAGACCGCCGCTGTAGCGCAGGCTGTCGGGGTCGAAAGTCATCACCACCTCATGGTGTCCGGCCGGTATACGCATCGCACGCAGCACATAGTTGACCCGGGCCAGAGGCGCCGGCTGTCCGTCGACAGTGGCTTTCCAGCCCCAGGGGAAATAGATTTCCGAAAATACACCGATGGCGTCGGCCTTGGCAGACACGTCATAGGAGATGCGGTTGGGCGTGTAGCTGACGAGGCGTACGGTGTCGCCGGGAGTCGGTGCGGGGCAACGCTCGCCAAGAACGTCGCGGAAGCGGGAGTCGGCCACAGCCTCACGGGCCGGGTCGAGAGTATTGAGGGCGTCCATCTCGGCATTTGCACCGTCCACGTAGGAGATGTCGCCCACAAGCCATGCCGGGCCAAGAGCCGAGGTGTTCACCACAAGAGGCGCCTCGGCGTCGCCGGTGATTATGTAGCGGGCGTTGAGCATGTCGAGGGTGCGGTAGGACGAGGCGAGTGCGTCGGCCACATGGCGCTCGTCGCCGCTGTACAGGGCGCGTACGCTGTCGGAACGCAATGCGGGGTCGTATCCATAATGCTGCACCGGCACGAGGCGGCGCTGAATGAGATCCTCGTAGCGGTTGAGTTTGGCCGCGTGGTAACCGCCGAGCATATGATGGTGGTAAGAACGCTGCGGCGAATTGAAGCCGGGAATATCCATCACGCGGTAGCCTGCCGTGGTATCGGCGAGGATGGCCCGGTCTATGGCATCGGGCTCGAAAGCGTCGGATGCAGCCACCTCCGGCGTGCAGAAACTGCTGTGACTGACGTAGCGTTTGTCGGCGCCGTAGAGGTCGACGAGCACAGCCGTGCCCAACAGGCCTACGGCCACGCCCTGACGCAGGCGGCCGCGGAGTATCAGTGCCAGCAGTCCGAAGCCGATGGCGAGGAACAGGGCTGAGCGCAGGGCGTCGTCGCGCACGAGGCCGTAACGGAGCTGCTCCACAGCCTCCACATTGGCCGGATTGGAAAGCGAATAGCCGTAAGCAGCCTCCTGAATCTGCGCCGACGTGGCGCCGTACTGCCGTCCCATCTCTATTATCTGTTGCTGGATGGCCTCGGATGTGGCACGGTCCTGCTCGGTGATGGCGCTGCCGAATACCGAGGGAGCCGCTGCGGCCACAAGGCAAACAAGCAACGGTAGGCCGAAGCTGATAATCAAAGGACGCATCATGGACTGACGCTCGGCGTCAGACGCCGTCAGCAGCCTTTGCAGACCCATAACCGCGAGCAAGGGCATCGTGAACTCCACAATGACGAGAATACTCTCGACGGCGCGGAATTTGTTGTAAAGCGGGAAGTGGTATATCATCAGGTCGGTGAGCCATGCGCAGTTGCGGCCGAGAGCCAGCAGTAGCGCCAGCACCGACACTCCGAGCAGCGCCCACTTCATGGCGCCGCGCACCACGATGCAGCCCAGCAGGAACAGCGCGCACACGATGGCGCCAACGTACACGGGGCCGTTCGTGCCTTCGGAGTCATTGAAATATTGAGTCATGTAGGGCAAGAGCTGCGCCACAGGCTGGCCGGAATAGGCCGAAGCTCCGGGCAGGCGGTCCAGCCCCATGTGAACCATAGAGCCGCCCTCGGGACGCGCCGACGCGCCGCCCTTGATGTCGGGAATCAGCAGCGAGAAGCTCTCGGCGCCGCCATAGCTCCAGCCTACAATCTGCTCGTAAGGCATACCGCCCGTGGGACGCGGAGCGTCCGGGTCGGCGGCTGACGGTGCTGCGGCGTCCGTCGTCAGTTCGCTCTGGCTGCGCTTCGTCTCTTTGCTGTACTCATAGGTATTGTATAGGCTCGGGGCATTGGCACCCACAGCCAGCAGTCCGGCACCGGCCAGCACCGCCGTAGCCGTAAGCCAGCGGCGCACACGGCCGGCACGCCATGCCTGCCACAGATAGGCCAGCGACATCGCCGCCATCACGAAGAAGAAGTAGTAGCTCATCTGCGGATGATTGGCCGCCAGCTGAAGCATGGCGAAGATGCCTGTCATGGCCGCGCCCGCGAGATAGCGTCCGCGATAGCACAGCATCAGGCCGCCGATTGTGGGCGGAATATAGGTCAGCGCCATGAATTTCCATATGTGGCCGGCGCCTATGATAATGACAAAATAGCTTGAGAAGCCCCAGGCTATGGCACCGAGGAGCGCCACATACCAGCGCACACCCATCACATAAAGCAGAATGAGCATACCCAGCATCATCATGAACAGCAGGTTGCTGGGAGCAGGCAGCCACAGCCCGTACACGTCGTTCAGCCACGAGAACAGCGCGTTGGAAGGATACTCCGGAGCTATCTGAAACGTAGGCATACCGGAGAACAGTGCGTTGGTCCACAATGCCTTTTCGCCCGTTGCGTCCTCATAGGCCTGTGCCTCACGTCCGTTGGCAAGGCCCTGCTGCTGGTCAGCCTGGCGCAGCCCGGAGCCGTCGAAATTGTCGGGATAAAAGAACGCGACGGAGACAACCGCCATTATCGCTACAGACACAAAAAAGCCCCACACCTGAGAGTTGCGGGCCCACGCTGCGAATCGTTTCATAAGGTAAGAGTTGTAATTAGTACTCCGGAGCAGAATCGAACTGCTATCAAAAGTTTAGGAAACTTCTATTCTATCCGTTGAACTACCGGAGCATTGCGGGTGCAAACTTACGAAAAAAAACGGTAATTTGCAAATACCACCGGCGCCCGCCGCACCATCTTCATTCCATGTCGCGGCGCAGACGCCAGACGATGCGCAAAGCGGCGGCACGGCGGCCGTCTGGCAGCAGTATCTCGCACTCGGCGGCATCGGGCAACGTGTGTACGCGGAGAGTAGCAGCGTCGCCGTAGCGCACCTCATGATTGAAGGCCATGTCGACGCGATGCACGGCGTAGCGGTCGTGGTGGGCCATGGGCCAGTAGTCAAGCACGCGGGCGAGATAGCGCACCGTGTTGACATGGCGGTTGAAGTCGATGTCGGAATATCCGAAGCGCAGCGGCACGACGACGGCATCGTCGGGCATCGGCTGAAGCCTGCGTGCCGGCACTACCGGACATGGACGGTCGAGGCACGGGAAGGCGTCGCGCTCGAAGTCGGCAAGGTCGGCCATTGTGCGCGTGCGAATGTCTATAGCCACCCATGTAGAGCGTGCGCGGCCAAGGATATTGCCTCCGGCATCCATCATCTCGAAATCACGCTCGCTGAAACGGCGGTTGTAGGCTTCGATCCAGGTGTTGAGCGCATAGTCGTCGTTTATGCGCGGATAGCTGTCCACTTCAAGACTCAGACGGCTTAGCACCCACCCTATGCCTGCCGTGCTCAGGCGGTCATAGCCTATGTCGAGACTGTTGGCATGGCGCGTGGCAATTTCGATAAGGCGTTCCACAATCAGCGTCACCGGCATGAGCGACTGTGCGTCGGTCTCGCCGGCTGTAAGGTTGTAATGGCTGTTGAAAAGGGCTCTTTGCATAGCGTGGTGAATCTGTGGTTATTTTGACTAAACGCTGCGGACGGGGATTTTGTTTATGAATACCGGCGGCTGCGGGTAGTTGTCCGCGGCCGCCGGCAGGAGTATTTAGTGTCAGAGATTTCTTACTGCTGTACAGCGCTCTGCACGAAGTTGAGCGAGTGGTTCTTTACCTTCTCCTTGCCGAGCAGCAGCTGCAGGGGCATGAAGTGGTTCAGACCCATCGTCTGGTTGAAGCGTGCGGCATATTCGTCGAAATTGTAGGGACGGCCTTCGCTCTTGGTGTCGATAACCTGGAATACGATAACGGCGTTATTGCCGGCCACGGGGCCTGTGAGCTTGCCCTTCTCGGCAGAAGCCACAGCGCCCTGGATAGCGCTCTCGTTAAATCCGATGCCGGGCACCATAGCCTGAGAGAACACAACGGCGACAGTGTCGACCTTGCTCTCCATAGCCTTGGCATAGCCGGCCACGTTCTGAGCCTTGCCTGCATACTTGGCTACAAGAGCCTCGCCGCGTTTCTTGGCAAGAGCCTGCTGACGCAGAGTGCCGTTAATGGCCTGTGCGGTGTGGGGCAGATAGTCACCGTCGTAAATGTCGGTTACGGCTACAGCCATGAGGTATGTCTGCTTGTTGTCCTGGAAAGAGGGCGATACCTGACCCTTACGGGCGTCCATGGCCCACTTGACTGCGCCGCGGCTGTCGGAAACATTGCCTACGAGGGGAGTGGAGGCGCTCACCATAGCGGGTACGGCTGTGTAGCCGCTTTCGGCTGCGTTCTTGCTGAACTCGTCGGCCGAGGAGTTAGCTGCAAGGAAGGTGTTGAGGTCGGTGGAGAGCTGGGCTATCGTCTCGTTGGAGGGGTCAATGGTGTAGTCCATGACTGCGATGTCATAGAAAGGCACCGGAGCATGACGGCGCTCCACGCGGTAGATGCCGGCAGCCTGCTGACCCTGGATGGAGTCAACATAGATGAATGCCTCGCCGATGTTGGCCTCGGTGAGGCGTGCGGCCAGATTCTCGGGGAAGCCTCCGCCGAGAGCCGTCCAGGCGCTGTCGACACCCTGAATGGTCTGTCCGTCGCTGAGCGATGCCATGGAAGAGCCGCCCTGTACCTTTACGAGTACGCTGTCGAGCATGGCGGCTTCCTGAGCCATGATGTAGCTGACCTGAATCGAGTCAATGTTCTGTTTCTTGTCGATGAGCTTGGCAAGAGTGTAGTTGTCGCCGGTGTGGCTGAGGATGACTGCGCTGCCTACGGCGGCGGAATCGGCGAATGCACGCAGCGAACGGTCGCCGATCTGCGACGCGGGAGCGTCGACGCGGTTGACAATGAAGCGGGTGTTGGCGCTTACGCCGTCAGTGCCGGGTTGCGAGTTGAGGGCGAGGAGGGCGTCCTCGACTTCCTTCTGACCTGCGAGGCGGTCGGCCTGCGAGGGCTCGATGCTGACGAGGATATACTCGACGCCGCGGGTCTCCTCGTTGAGACGGTAGGATTCCTTGTCCTGCTGCCACTGCGCGAGCACGTCCTGGTCGGTGACGTCGACGTCGGAAGCTGCGCTCAGGGGCTTGGAGGCATATACAATGTTGCTGGTGACGGCACCATCGTCGTACACAGCCTTTGCGTCAAGCTTGTTGGCGGTGAACAGGCCGGCCACGAGGCGGTTGAACTTCTCATCCTTCATGGTCTTTACCACGTCGGCCTCGGTAGCGGCCCATGCGGTCTTTATCTGCTCGCCGATTTCGGGCGTGAGGCCGTATTTGGCGGGATTGTTCATGGCGTCGTAGACGGCTGCGCCGTTGGGGGCGCTGAGGCCTATCTGCTGCGACAGGGCGCCGATGAAGCGCTGAGCCATCATGTGGGGAACGGCACCGGTCATGGCTTCGGTGAGCTCGGCATCCGTAACGGTGATGCCCAGACGCTCGTACTCCTGCTCAAGAAGCTTCTCGACAAGAAGATCCTGGATGACACTCTGACTCATGCGGTCGTTGTCGAACTGGCGACCCTGAGCCTGGAACTGCTCGCTGAGCTGCGAGAGGCGTGCCTGATAATCGTTGTAGTCCACCTTGGCTCCGGCGGCCTCGGCCACGGTTGTTCCGGAGCCGAAATAGGTGCGGCCGGAGGTAAGGAAGTCGCCGAGAATGAACGCAAGAAGTGCCACGATGATAATCACGAAGAGCAGCACTGACTTGCTTCTGATTTTTTCTAATGTTGCCATTTGATATTATGAGTAGTTTATTATTTTTTCGATATAAGCGCACAAAGATACGCAAATTCTGCCAATAATGCAAAAAATGCGTGCCGGGCACGCATTTTTTTGAATACTGACGGATTATCGGCTCCGGGCCGGAATCAGCAGAGTCCGAAGGCCTGGCGCAGACGCTCGGCGTAGTCGGTTTTCTCCCACGCGAACAGCTCGGCATCGACGCGTATGGGTTCGGCGTCATAGCGCGAGCCGAATTCAAGCTGCACCTTGCGGGGAGTGCGGCCCACGTGGCCCCAGGTGCTGGTGGCGCGATAGATGGGCTTGCGCAGACCGAAGCGCTGCTCGATGGCATGCGGACGCATGTCGAAGATCTCGCTCACTCGGGCCGAGATTTCGGCGTCGCTCATAGCAACGTGCGACGTTCCCTGCGTGTCTACAAGCAGGCTGACGGGGCGCGCCTGGCCTATGGCATAGGCCACCTGCACCAGGGCACGGTCGGCGATGCCGGCGGCCACAATGTTTTTGGCGATGTGGCGTGCGGCATAGGCAGCCGAACGGTCCACCTTGCTGGGGTCCTTGCCGGAGAAGGCGCCGCCACCGTGGGCGCCGCGGCCGCCGTAGGTGTCCACAATTATCTTGCGGCCGGTAAGGCCGGTGTCGCCGTGAGGACCGCCGATGACAAACTTGCCCGTAGGATTCACCAGCAGTTCGTATTCTGTGTCGAGAAGGCCGCGCATGGCCTCGGGGAGCACGGCGCGCACACGCGGCATGAGGATGTCGCGCACATCGGCCTCGATGCGGGCGTGCATGGCCTCGTCGGCCTGCTGCTGCGTCATGCCGTCGCCGGCGTTCACGAACTCGTCGTGCTGGGTCGACACCACGATAGTACGCACGCCCACCGGACGATGCTGCTCGTCATACTCCACCGTCACCTGGCTCTTGCTGTCGGGACGGAGATAGGTCATGAAGCGGCCTTCGCGGCGGATGGCCGACAGTTCCTTGAGTATAGCGTGAGCCAGAGCGAGCGTCACAGGTATGCCAAGCGGAGTCTCGTTGGTGGCGTAGCCGAACATCATGCCTTGGTCGCCGGCACCCTGCTCCTCGGGCAGTTCGCGCTCGACGCCGCGGTTGATGTCGCCGCTTTGCTCATGGATGGCGGAGAGTATGCCGCAGCTCTGCGCGTCAAAGCCGAGGCTGCTGTCGTTATAGCCTATTTCGCTGATGACACGGCGCACCACCTCCTGCAGGTCTACGTAGGCCGTGCTCTTGATTTCGCCGGCGAGCACCACCTGGCCGGTGGTGACGAGGGTCTCGCACGCCACTTTGGCCTGCGGGTCGCGGGCAAGGAATTCGTCGAGAATAGCGTCGCTGATCTGGTCGGCGACTTTGTCGGGATGTCCCTCCGATACGCTTTCAGAAGTGAAAAGATAATGCATATTCACTGTGTTTTAGAAGTTTCTCAATCCGAGGACGGGCATAAAAAAAACAGCGGCCCGGAGAGGCTGCTGTGCGGTATATGCTGACGGCCGCATACTATTTGCGCGGCTCGGAATTGCAGTTTTAGCATTTTTTGAAGAGGTTGCAAGCAGCCAAATTTTTCCTCTGTGGCTGCAAAGGTAGCAACATTTCCGCAAATATGCAAATAAAATCATCGCCCGCGGGCCGTGCGGAACACGCTGCGGAGTGAACGCAGGATGCGGAAGGCTATGATGGCCGAGTTGACGTAACCGATTGCGGCCAGAAGATTGCGGGCCGACTGCCAGCTGCGTGTGATAGGGTTGCTGCTGCGCAAGGCGTCGGCCTGCCGCGTAAGCATCATGCGCGAGACCTGGGTCTGCGCCGCTGCGGCGGCTCGGCGGTAGCGCAGTTCGTCGAGGGTATAGCCGCGCCAGGAGTCGGTGCTATTCTTTGTCATGTTCGGAAGTTTTTTCGGGTGGAGCCACAAGCAGGCGCGTAACCAGACGGCACACGGGGTCGGTTATCAGCCGGCGGCGCATGACTATCAGCACCACAAGCAGCACGGCGTAGAACGCCGCCACAATGAAATACGCACCATGAGGAGTGACCGTTGAGAGCATGCGCGCCGCGCCAAGACTCAGAAACAGGACCACAGCCGTGCCGAGTATCACGGCCAGGGCGGCCACGGCAATAGCCGAGAGCAGCAGCGTGAGGCGCTCGGCGGCCGAGAGCCTGATGCCGTCGGCCATACCGCGGGCTATGCTCCACAGCGTGGACAGTATGCCGCGCACGGAATCTTCGGTTTGTGTGTATTTGTCGCTCATGAGGGATTGTGATGGAGATGGTGATGAATGTGTGGCGTTGTACGTCTGCCAAAGTTACGAAAAAAAGCGGAAATATTTCCGCTTTTTTGCTTACTCCTGCACCGGCGGATAAAGTCCGCGGCTGCGCAGTGCCTCGCGCAGCTTCTTGCGCAGGAGCCAGCCCGGTGCTGTCGTGAACAGCGCCACCGCAGCGGCGCCCGCAAGGGCGCCGGCTGCGAATACGCGCTTCTTGTTCATTTCTTGACGTTAGTTGCGATTTCGTCGGCGATCTCGTCGGCTATTGCGTCCATCTTGGAAGCACACTTGGGACAGTGGTCCTCGATGAAACGACGGATTTCACGACGGGTGACGCGGCCCGAATGCGGGGCGAGCAGAAGAGCAGTGGCTGCGCCTGCTACGGCTGCGCCTGCTACGGCAAGGATAACGCTTGTGGTTTTCATAACGAATCTGTTTTACGTGTTGGCTATTTGTTTATGTACCATTGATAACACCATAACCACGCAAAATGTTCTCATGCGAACCGGTTATTCGTTCAGATCAATGGCATAGAAGCCCTGACGGCCGCCCGGATAGAAGCCCGAGAGGAAGAGCACACGCTCGCGGGCATCGGCCTTGAGAGCCTCGCGGGCTATGGCCTTGAGATGGTCGGGCGACGCCACACGCTGCGAGTTTACGGAGAGGATTATGAATCCGGGACGCACTCCCTGACGGGCAAACGGACCGCCGTCCTCAACTTTGGTGACTTCCACGCCGGCGCTGATCTGAAGTTCCTCAAGGCGTTCGGGAGAGATGGCGGCAAACTCGGCGCCGAGGTGGTCGCCCGATGCGGCGCGTACGGTGCCGGTGGTGCCCTGTGCGTTGCGCAGCACGGCCTGGGCGCTCTGCCGCTTGCCGTCGCGGATGAAGGTCACGCGCACCTTGTCACCTGGGCTGAACTTGGTGATGGCTTCCTGCATCTGCGCGGTTGAAAGCGTAGGATAGTCATTAACGGCCACGATGATGTCGCCCTCGCGTATACCCGCCTCGCGTGCGGCCGAACGGTCCTCTACGGATGCCACGTATATGCCGGAAGTAGCGCCCTTGATGTCCTTTTCCTTCACAAGCTCGGGGCTGAGCTCCACGAAACGCACACCCAGAAGAGCGCGCTGCACGGTGCCGTACTTCTTGAGGTCGGCCGTCACTTTCTGCACGATGCTCGTAGGTATGGCGAACGAGCATCCGGCATAGGCGCCCGTCTGCGAATAGATCGCCGTATTGATGCCGACGAGCTCTCCGCGCAGGTTCACGAGAGCGCCGCCGGAGTTGCCGCTGTTGACGGCGGCATCGGTCTGGATATAGCTCTCGATGCCTCCTGTTGCGGGCATACCGGTGCTGGAGGAGATGTTGCGGGCCTTGGCGCTGACGATGCCCGAAGTTACCGTGCTGGTAAATCCGAAGGGATTGCCCACGGCGAGCACCCACTCGCCCACGTGGAGGTGTGCGCTGTTACCCATCGGTATCACGTGCAGGTCGGCTGGAGCGTCGATTTTCAGCAGCGCGATGTCAGTGGTGGGATCGGCGCCGACCACGGTGGCCGTGAAGTTGCGGTTGTCGTTGAGGGTGACTTCGAGCGTCTCTGCCTCGGCAATCACGTGGTTGTTGGTGACTATATAGCCGTCGGCGCTGATGATGACGCCTGAGCCGAGCCCTATCTGGCGCGGGCGCGTCTCCTCCTCGGGCTGCTGCTCGGGACGCACACGTCGTCCTCCGGGTTGCCCGAAGAAAAATTCAAAGAAAGGATCATTGAACGGGTTGCCGTAGCCCTGCTGCGCCTGCCGGTTGCGGCGCGGAGTGGCGAAACTCTTGACGCTGACGACTCCGTTGACAGTCTGCTCGGAAGCGCGGATGAAATCCGCCTGCGAGATTGTGGCCGCCGGCACGTATGCAGCGGCTGTGTCGGCAGCATCGGCCGTGCCGTTACCACCGTCGGTGACTTGCGCGCATGCAGCTGTGGCGACTCCCATCAGACATGCGACTGTGATGACGAATGATTTCATATCGTATTGACTGGTTTTTGGTTTCACAAGTGATGACATTGCAAATATAATGTCAAAAAACGGCTGAACGAACGTCGTTTAGCTTATTTTTACCAAAACTCCGCAAGTTTACGATTCATTAGCGAAAGGAGTGTTAAAATGCATAATTTTTGTTAATGACATCGTGACACTGCGTCACCCGCTATTGGCAGTTTGACACCCGGTGTTTATCTTTGCAACAGCAATGAAAAAGTACCGCCTCATATTGTTGTGGGCTGCGGTCGCTCTCCTGCTCACGGGATGCGGCTCGCACAAACGCGCCACTATGCATCCGCCACACGGCGGCGTCACGGAACTGCCCGCCGTCGGCCGAGTGCCCATCACGGGCAACAGTTCCGACAGCAACGACGCCGAACTGGTAGCCCGCATCATTGACGGCGCCTACTCCTGGATAGGCACGCCCTACGTCTACGGCGGCACCACCCGCAAGGGCGCCGACTGCTCGGGATTCCTCCAGCGGCTTTTCGCCGACATCGCCGCCGTCAGCCTGCCGCGCAATTCGCGCAAACAGGCCGAATACTGCCGCAAGGTGCCGGACAGGATGCTCCAGCCGGGCGACCTCGTCTTCTTCGACGGCAGCCGTATAGGCTCCGGCATAGCGCATGTGGGGCTGTACGTCGGCGACGGGCGCATGATCCACGCCTCCAGCAGCCGCGGTGTCATAGTCAGCGACATAGGCGAGCGATACTACCGCGAGCGCTACCGCCGCGCCGGACGCGTCGACGCCATCACCTACGCCGCGCGCGCCACCCGCCCCAAAGGCCTCGAGCACGCACCCGTCATAGCGCCGGAGCTGCCCGTGGCTGTGGCGATTCCCGTTGCGACAGAAGAGGCCACCGTCGAACCGGACGGCACCCTCGTGATTCTTACGGATATATCAGCAAAAGTGGACAGCGCCTTTGCGGCGCTGCCCGACAGTGTGTTCAGCCAGTGGATGGACTGAACGATTATTTCAAAAATCAAAAATCCTATTCGTCTACATACGGCCGCAGGGCGTCGCGCCAGATGGCATAGCCCGGCGCCAGCAGGTGCAGTCCGTCGTTGGTGAGGTCGGCACGCAGATTGCCGTCAGCATCGGCGAAGAGGCCGTGTATGTCGATCCACGTGGCGCCTGCGCGCTCCACCACGGGGCGCAGCAGACGGTTGACGTCGCGCACGGTCTGTTCCTTGCCGAAGATGGCCTTGTAACGGCCGAAGCTGTTGTTGATGGGCAGCAGCGACTGCACGTAGAGGCGCGTCGAGGGCGTCTGCTCGCGGATGTCGGCGATGAGCGCGCCCAATGCCGTCACTATGGAGTCGGGAGTGAGGTCGTGGCTGATGTCGTTGACACCGCACAGCAGGAATATCTTGGCGGGCTTGCCTGCCGTCACCGACGTCAGACGCTCGTGCAGACCGCTGACTACATCGCCGTTGATGCCTCGGTTCAGTATGTGCGGGTTGCCGAACAGCTCATGCCATTCGCAGCCGTGCGTCAGGCTGTTGCCCAGAAATACGATGCTGGTGCTGTCCGTGCCGAGCATCTCGAAGAGCGATGCGCGCTGGCCCCACAGTTCGCCGCGCTTCTCGGCTGAGGCGCGCTGGCCGCCGAAAAGCATCGCCAGCACCCCCATGACAGCGCCGAGCATAGCGAAATCAAGCCTGCGCATGGCCTTCACGATAAGCGTCCACAGCCTTCTTGACAGAGCCGTGCATCAGCAGCAGGCGCTTGGCCTCGTCGTAGCCGAGTCCGAGTTCCTCTATCACCATGCGTGTGCCGCGGTCCACGAGCTTGGCGTTGCTGAGCTGCATGTTCACCATCTTGTTGCCCTTGACGCGGCCCATCTTGATCATCACGGAGGTCGTGATCATGTTGCATATCATCTTCTGTCCCGTGCCGCTCTTCATGCGCGACGAGCCTGTGACGTACTCCGGACCCACCACCATCTCGATGGCGATGTCGGCGGCGGCGCTTACGGGCGCGTCGGGGTTGGATGTGATGGCGGCGGTGAGTATGCCGTGGCGGCGGCATTCCTCCAGTGCGCCTATAACGTAGGGCGTCGTGCCGGACGCGGCTATGCCTATGACGGTGTCCTTGTCGTTGATGCCGAAAGCCTCAAGGTCACGCCAGCCCTGGAGCTTGTCGTCCTCGGCGTTCTCGATGGGGCAGCGCAGGGCCTTGTCGCCGCCGGCGATGATGCCGATGACCCACGACGGGTCCATGCCGAATGTCGGCGGTATCTCCGACGCGTCGAGCACGCCCAGTCGGCCGGAAGTGCCGGCGCCCATGTAGAATATGCGGCCGCCTCGCTTCATGCGCGGCACAATGCCCTCCACCAGTTTCTCGATCTGCGGGATAGCTTTCTCGACAGCGAAGGCCACCTTCTTGTCCTCGTTGTTTATGTCGCGCAGCAGCTCGCCCACGCTTTTCTTCTCAAGGTCGTTGTATAGGGAAGATTGTTCGGAAATCTTTACGAATGCCATTTGGTTGGGAGTTTATAGTTGATAGTTTATAGGTAAGAGGGGGAGAGGAGGGAAGTCTTTGTTAAGAATGGAAACGGATCAGACCCTCCATCGGGCTCTTGAGCACGGAGCCCAGTGTGTAGCCGCATTCGGCGGCAGCGGCTCCGAGCACATCGCGGTAGTAGTAGGCTATGCTGCCTATGAAGTTCGCCACGGGCTTGCACATGCCGTCGTAGTGGCTTACATTGCGACGGAAGAAGTCGCAGAACGAGTTGAACACCAGCGCGTACACCTTTGGCTCGTGGATATTGTCGAGCAGGAACGGCGTCAGCGAAGCGAGGAAGCGGTTGCCCTGCGGCTCCTTGTAGACGCGGCGTATGATGTCGAGCAGCGTCAGGTCATACTGCTTGAGGAACTTTTCGCAAAGCGCGGCTGGGAGCTGTCCCTTGAGCACGGCGCCCACGAGCAGCTTGCCGAGTACGGCTCCCGAGCCTTCGTCGCCGAGGATGTAGCCTAAGGGCGAGACATTGCTGCGTATCTCCGTACCGTCGTAGTAGCACGAGTTGCTGCCCGTGCCGAGAATGCAGGCGATGCCGGGCTCGCGACCGCAGAGGGCGCGCGCGGCGGCCAGCAGGTCGGTATGCACTTCCACTGCTGTGGCGGAAGGGATATTGGCGCGTATGGCGCGCTCTACATTGGCGCACACCTCTGGCGAGATGCATCCGGCGCCGTAGAAGCATACGGTGTCAATCTGTGCGGCGCGGTCGCCGAGGTCGGGCACGAGTTCCGACGCGATGCGCGTGCGCATTTCTTCTTCTGTCAGCATCACGGCATTCATACCGCATGTGAACACCTGCTTCTCCACTTTTCCATTGCGGACGACACACCAGTCGATCTTGGTGCTTCCGCAGTCTGCTATGAGTATCATATCTTTATGTATATTTTCTTTTTATATAGAATAAAGCCTACACACCAGTTCAGGGCCACGAACGCCAGCGCATAAAGCAGCGAGCCCATCACTTTGTCGCCGCCGGCGAGGGGAGTCCACACGTCGGCGTAAAGCCATGCGTGCAGACTAGTGCTTCCAACGCTTATGAAGCCGAACAGGATGCTCAGCACAGCGCCGAGGCAGTACATGAACAGCGGGTTCACGCCGAACGACTCGAAGAAGCGGCACCAGCGCCTGTGGCCGCGGATGTCTATCACCCAGATGAGCAGAGCCAGCAGCGTGGAGGCCAGGCCGCAGGTTGTCAGCACAAAGGTGGGCGACCAGATTTTCTTGTTTATGGGGCAGCCGTAGCTCAGCAGCATGCCTGCGAAAGTGAGCACGGCACCGACGATGAACAGCCGCAGCGTGCGCTCGCGGTTGTCGGTTGTCTGCATCAGCATGGCACCGCACAGGTAGCCTATGAGCATGTGGCAGATGCTCGGTATGGTGCTCAGCAGCCCCTCGGGGTCGAACTTGAGAGTGATGCCGTCCACGGTGTCGCTGTACATGTGGGCCTCGCCCAGCACAGCACGGTCGATGACGGCAATGATATTGTCAGCCGAGAATATCAGTCCGTTGCAGAACAGCAGCACGGCTGCGTAGACGGCCAGTAGCGCGGCCACCGTCCATGCCAGTGCCTTTCTGTGCATCGACAGAGCCATCAGCGAGCCCACGCCGTAGCATATGGCGAGCCTTGGCATCACGCCCAGCATGCGGATATGGTCGAAATTAATCATGGCTTCCATCACACCGCTTCCCGACGAGATGCGCCGCAGCGTGAGGCTCAGCCACGCTATGGCTATGCCTATAAGGAAGATGACTACCGAACGGCGCACCACCTTCAGCAGCGAAGCGCCCGTCAGGCGGAAGTCGTACTTGCGCAGCGACATGTAGGTGCTCACGCCCATGATGAACATAAAGAACGGGAACACAAGGTCGGTGGGCGTCAGGCCGTGCCATTCGGCATGGCGCAGCGGGGCGTAGATACTGCCCCACGAACCGGGATTGTTCACCAGTATCATTCCGGCGATGGTGATGCCGCGCAGTATGTCGAGCGAAAGCAGTCGCCCGGGTTTGACAGTATTATTCATTGGCACATGATTTAGGGGTGGTGCATTCCAGCACAAGGTAAGCGATGGATTTGTACGGTATGCCGCTGTTGTCGGTCAGACCGATTTCACAGGTACGCGAGTTGGAGTAGCCTTCCTGCACGCCCGCGGCCTCGATGGCCGGACGCAGTTTGCGCAGTCCCCAGCGGTTGAGCTCGGGATAGGTGAAGCCCTTGTCGCCGGCAAAGCCGCAGCAGCCCACCTGGGCCGGCACCGTGACGTTGCGCGAGCACATCCGGGCCAGGGAGATTATCTTGTGGGCAAGTCCCATATGACGGGTAGAGCAGGTGACGTGCACGGCCACCCGGCGGTCGGTGGGATGGAAATCGAGATACGGTGCCAGCACGTCGTGGATGAACTCGGCCGGCTCGTACAGATGCATCGACGTTATGTGCTTGCGCATGCGGTGCAGGCAGGGGCTCTGGTCGCAGAGCACAGGCAGACGGCCGCCCTCACTGGCTTCCAGCAGGGCAGCCTCCAGCTCGGCGGTCTTGCGGTCAGCGATGTCGGGCATGCCCTTGCTTTCCCATATCATGCCGCAGCACAGTCCCTCCATGCCTTTGGGGAACACCACCTCGAAGCCTGCGCGCTCGCACAGCGTGCGTACAACAGTCATGAGTTCGGCCACGGGCTTCCCGTTTTCCTTAAGGGCGCCCAGACTGCGGTTGAGGCACGAGGGGAAGTAGACTACCTTGCGGCTGTGGTGCGGAGCCTTCGCCACCTCGGCTTCCTCACGAACCGGATGCGACGGACCGGGCAGCGCCGCCGTCCACTGCGGCAGACCGATGCCGTGCAGGGCGCGGCCAATGCCGTCGGCAGCCCTGTCGCCCATGACGTCGCGTGCCAGGCGCGCGGTGGCAAGCAGCCCGCGCAGTCCGCGGCTGAGGCCGCCCACATGGCGCGCTGCATAGTCGCCGACGCGATAGGCCGTCGAGCCGGCAGGCACAAGGCGTTCGCGCATGTGGTGCACAAGGTCGGCTGTGTTGATACGCATGGGGCACGACGTGCTGCACAGGCCGTCGCCCGCGCAGGTGTCGAGGCCGTAGTAGCGGAAATCATGCTCCAGCACGTCGGCCTCGCGCATGGAGCCTTCGTCGCCGAGGGCGCGCAGCCGCGCTATCTCGCGGGCCACGACTATGCGCTGACGCGCCGAAAGCGTCAGTCCGCAGCTCACGCAGTTCACCTCGCAGAATCCGCACTCGATACAACGGTCCACATCGGCGTCGACGCGCGTCAGCGGTTTGATACCGGTGATGAAGCATTCGGGGTCGTCGTTAAAAATGACGCCCTGGTTCAATATACCCAGCGGATCCATGGCTTTCTTGAGTCGGCGCATCATGCCGAAGGCCTTGCTGCCCCACTCTTTCTCCACAAAAGGAGCCATGTTGCGGCCGGTGCCGTGCTCGGCCTTGAGCGAGCCTCCGAATCGGTCGACGACAAGCGTCTCGACCCCATGCATGAGCCGGCGGTAGCGCGCCACCTCCTCTGGAGTGTCGAAACTCTGCGATATAACGAAGTGGAAATTGCCCTCAAGGGCATGGCCGTAGATGCAGGCGTCGTCATAGGCGCACTCGCGCAGCAGCTCCACCAGCGCCACTGTGGCCTCGGGGAGGTCGTCGATGTGGAAAGCCACATCCTCGATGAGCACCGTAGTGCCTGCCGGACGTGTGCCGCCCACGGCAGGGAACACACCGCTTCGCATCTGCCACCAGGCGGCGGTTTCCTCAGGGTCTGTGGAGAAGTGCGCCTCACGCACCAGGTTGAAGCGGTTTACCACGCTCATGATGGCGTTGATGTTATCCTGCAATCCCTCGGGAGTTGCCGATTTGGTGTCGAGCAGAAGAGCCGTCAGGCCGTCGGTGACGCCCTCCGTGCCAACCGACGCCAGCGATTTGGCGTCGAGGAGTTCGCAGCTGTCGACCGGCGCGCCCTTGCGCATCGCCACAACAGCTTCGGCCGCCTCACGCATGCTGCCGAACCAAAGCATGGCGCTGGCGGCATGGGGCAGCAGAGGCGATGTGCGCACCGTCACGCTGCTGATGAAGCCGAGCGTTCCCTCGCTGCCCACCATGCAGTGTGCTATGATGTCGAACGGATCATCGAACGCCACGAACGGACGCAGATTCAGACCCGTTACATTCTTGATGCTGTACTTGTGGCGTATCAGCGCCTCCATGGCAGCGTCGGCGCGGATGTCGTCGCGGATGCTTTCTATCTCGGCAAGCAGCGGCGCATGAGTGACGCGGAATGCCGCGCGCGACTCGTCGCTGCCGGTGTCGAGCACAGTGCCGTCGGCAAGGACTATACGCGCATGCAGCAGGATGCTGTCGCTGTTGGCATGCGTACCGCAGTTCATGCCGGAAGCATTGTTGGCCACAATGCCGCCCACCATCGCGGAACGCTTCGAGGCAGGATCGGGGTCGAACTGCCTCCCCAGCGGGCGAAGTATTTCGTTGACACGCTCGCCTATTATGCCGGGCTGCAATGTGATGGTGGCGCCTCCGGCGCCCACACTGTAGCCTTCCCAGTTCTTGCCGGCCACAAGCAGAACGGAATCCGTCACAGCCTGGCCGCTGAGACTGGTGCCTGCCGCGCGGAAGGTGACGGGCACTCCGAGGCGCGACGCAGTGCGCAGGATAGCGCTCACCTGTTCCTCGCCGTCGGTGCGTACCACCGCCTGCGGCACCATGCGGTAGAAGCCGGCATCGGTTCCCCATGCCAGTCTCCGAAGCCCGTCGGTGTAAACCACCGGCCTCGGCTGCATGCGGCCTATTTCATCAAGAAAGGTCTTTATCCTCGACATTGTTCCTTATATTAGTGAATATTACTTCAGTGGGTGTTATCTCAGCTGGTATTATCGATACAAAAATACACAAATGACAAAAATAACAAATTAAATTTTTTTTATGATATTTTATATAAGTATATATTTACGGTTCAGTGGTATTTAATCTGTTTTTATACTGCTTTTTTAGTCCTGAATTTTCTTTTTATACCAAGAGGCAAAGTACCGAAATTAATTATAATTCCATAATCTATCTTGCTGGCTTTTAGATAATTTACCACCTGAAATTCGTGCGCCAAAGCAATTTCATCGCATACTTTTGTTTCAATAATAATCTTATCCTCCACCACAATGTCAGCTCTATAGGCGCCGACTATTTCTCCTTTATAGAATACTTCAATCGGCTTCTCCATTTCGCAGGAGATGCCTTTACTTCTTAATTCCATAATTAAAGCTCGTTGATACACGCTTTCCAGAAAACCTGTACCTAAGCTGTTAATGACATCATAAGAAGAACTGACAATTTGAGCCATTAATCGTTCTATATCATTATTCTCCATATCAGTCTTTCCATATATTTTATATTCACCGCTGTGGACATTATCGATACAAATCACATGATAACTTATTGATTAATTTTATTTTGTTGTTTTTGTTATTTGTGTGTTTTTGTATCGATAATACCCGAAGACGGTAATTACGTATATAAGTTGGTAATTTCTATTTATAGAGGTGATAGCGTGAAGAGGCGGCTCGGAAGGGCTCCACATCCTTGTCCCAGTAGGAGCGCATGTCCTCAACGCGGTGGCGGGGAGTGAACAGACTGCGGATCTCGCGGCTGCCAACCACTTTATCGAACATGCCGAAGCGCTTGGCCGCCTCAGGCATATCCATCACTCTGCGTTCCGGGTACATGGCGGCAAGTTCCTGAAGGATATAGAACTGAATCAGAGTCAGTGGAGCTGCCTGCGCGTCCGTGACGTATATCTCCACGCCTTGCAGATTCTCGCCCTTGCCCGTGCCGTAGAATGGCTTGATGTGTATGGGGCGGAACATCACGCCGGGTATCTCCAGCGCGTTCAGCCGCCGATTGAGCTCGGCGGCGTCGATCCAGTCGGCGGCAACGAGTTTGAAGGGCAATGTATAGCCCACGCCTATGCTGACATAGTACAGCTCGCCGAGTATGCCTGTGGCCGGATAGTAGAGCGCCGAGGCGGCGTTGGGCTGATGAGGCGACGGAAGCACCCAGGGCATACCCGTGTCCTCGAAGGACATCGACCGTTTGTAACCCTCCATGGGAACGACGGTCAGCTTGACCTTCTTTCCGCCGGGCACCAGCCCCTCCTCATTAAGATAGGTGGCAAGCTCGCCGGGCGTAAGTCCATATAAATAAGGTATGGGGAACTGGCTCACGAAGGAGTAGCAGCTGTCCTCCACTATACAGCCCTCAATCTTGTCGGCGCCGGCGGGATTAGGACGGTCGAGCACCACAAACTCCTTGCCCTGCTCGGCACAAGCCTGCATCGCCAGACCCATGGTGGAAATGAATGTGAACGAACGGCAGCCGTTGTCCTGGATGTCGTAGACCAGCACATCCACGCTGTCGAGCATCTCCGGGGTGGGTTTGCGGTATTTTCCGTATATGGAGTATACGGTCACGCCTGTGGCGGCATCCACCGAATTACCCACGTTGTCGCCGGCATGCACGTCGCCGCGCACACCGTGCTCCGGGCCGTACAGAGCCGTAAGCTTCACGCCCGGCGCCTCGTTCAGGATGTCGACGGTACTCTTGAGCTTATTGTCCACACCCGAGGGATTGGTGATGAGTCCGACGCGCTTGCCCTGCAGGATGTCGAAATTGCGGTTGCGCAGCACCTCCACGCCCGGGCGCACCTGTGCGGCCATGCCCAGCGTGCATGCCGCCATAAGTATTGTTGCGATGATTGATTTATTCATAAGGAAGTATTATCTAAGCCTTAAACCCTAAACTTTAAACCTTCTGCTTCCGGCCGAAGTTAGGATCGATTTTCAAGAAAGCGCACACGCCGATGGTGGCGGCGCAGCATATCATGGTCCACACAAAGAAGTGGCGGTAGCCGATGGTCTCCTGGAGCCAGCCGGCAGCCATGCCCGGCAGCATCATGCCGAGAGCCATGAAGCCCGTGCAGATGGCATAGTGTGCCGTTTTGTGCTCGCCCTCGCTGAAGTAAATGAGGTAAAGCATGTAGGCCGTGAAACCGAAGCCGTAGCCGAACTGCTCGATGAACACGCAGATGTTGATGGTGAGCAGCGAGTGCGTGGGCCAGTAACTGAGGTAGACGAACGTAAGACAGGTCAGCGACATGCTCCATGCCATAGGCCACAGCCATTTCTTAAGGCCTCCGCGCGCGGCCACGATGCCGCCGATGATGCCGCCTATAGTAAGGCCTATGATGCCGATGGTGCCGTAGACGAAGCCGACCTCACCGGTACTCAGACCCAGTCCGCCCTTGTCGATAGTGTCGAGCAGGAAGGGGTTGATGAGCTTCACAAGCTGGGCTTCGGGCAGACGGTACAGGAGCATGAATGCCAGCGCCACGCCTATCTGTTTCTTGGCGAAGAAGCTGCGGAAGGTCTCGAAGAACTCATGTATAATCTCCGCGGCCGTGCGCTTTGTCCCGTGCTCGCGGCTGTCGGAGGCAGGACGCGGGAGCGCCCAGCTGTGGTACATCGCCATAGCCAGGAAGAATGCCGACAGCACGGCAAACACCACGAGCCATGCCATAGGTATGTTGCCGCTGGCACCTTCGAAGCCGGCGCGCACCGGCTCCTTGATCTTGTGGTCGACGTCGTAGTAGAGCCATGCCGTGCGATCCCAGTTATCGGCGTTGAACACAAGGCGCTCGCCTTCGGCGAGCTTTATGCCGGCGTCGCCGCTGGTATGGCTCATGTTCACTATCACCTCCTCGCCGGGAGCAGGCTGGCGATTGAGCCGGATGCCACGGATGGCGAAAGTGTTGGCGGCAGTTTCGGCCACAGCCTCGCGTTTTTCGCCGAAAGTGGCGGCAACCCAGCGTGTGAAGGCGCCGGGTCCCTCGGCTTCGGCGGCTGCCTCAGCCTTGTTCTCCGTCTTGGGGGCCGATGGGGCGGTGAAACCGTTGGCCTCGTTGGCACGGCGGACGCTGTCGCGCATCATGGCGGCATAGGTAGCGAACGTCATGGGTTCGCCGTCCACCTCTACTATCGCCGGAGCCTTGACTGCCACGGCCTTGACATCGCCGCCGGTAAAGAAGTTCATCTCGGCGGCCTCGTCAGGATTCTGAAGAGCCAGATCGGCCATGACCGGAGCCTCCCAGGCCATATATGGATCCACCTCCACGCCGACTTTGACAGCGTCGAGACCGGTACCGGTCTCGATAAGACCGGCAAGCACCACCAGCAGGCCCTGCCCCACTACGGTGCTGACACGATAGAATGTGGAACGGATGCCCACATAGAGCGACTGCTCGTGCTCGGTCAGCGCCAGCATGTAGAAACCGTCGGCGGCTATGTCGTGCGTCGCCGAGGTAAAGCCCACAAGCCAGAATATGGCAAGAGTCAGCTGAAAGAAGAATGGAGTGGGAATGCTGAACGCAATACCGGCGAGAGCAAACGCTATGAGCCACTGCATGACGAGTGTCCACCAGCGTTTGGTGCGTATGATGTCGACAAACGGGCTCCAGAATGGCTTTATGACCCAGGGCAGGTACAGCCAGCCGGTATAAAGCGCTATGTCCGTGTTGGATATACCCAGGCGCTTGTACATGATGACGGAAATAGTCATCACGGCCACATATGGCAATCCTTGCGCGAAATAGAGCGTGGGAATCCAGGCCCAGGGCGAGCGTTTGCTACTGTTTTTCATGATATTTATCGTTTAGTATTTCTTTTCAAGTAAGGCTCCGGGGAAGTAGTGGGCCAGAATCTCCTTCCAGCCATATCCCTTGGAAGCCATGACGGCGGCACCTATCTGGCAGAGGCCCACGCCGTGACCCCATCCGGCGCCGCGCAGCACAAAGTCTGTGCCGTCACGGTCGACGACAAAGGCCGACGAACGCAGATGGCTGGTGCTTAGCGCATGGCGTATCTCCAGTTCCTTGCCTATAGTCATGGTGCGCTTCGTGCCGACGATGCGCAGACGCACGATGCGGCCGGAGGTGCCGCGCTCCACGGGCAGAAGCTCGCTTATGGTGCCGAAGTCGATGCCCGTGCGCTCGTGTACCAGCTTCGACAGCTCGTCCTGAGTGTATCGCACCGTCCAGCGGTAAAAGTCGAGACTCTCGCGGTCGTAGCTGTTCAGTACCTGCGAGAGCACCTCGCGGTCGTCGGTATTGCAGAAAGCATCAGGGCTGGCCTCTATCCACGCTCTTGCGCGCGGCTCGTAACGCAGGTCGGGATACACAAGCGAGTCCGGCGCATCGCTGCGCACGGTAAGATAGCTGTGGTGCACGGGTTCCCAGCAGTTCTCGAACAGCTCGAACACACCGCCGCAGCATTTGCTGAAACGCGCGTCGGCGAGCGCGCCTGTGTCGGGGTCGGTCAGAACTATGCCGGACGTGGCATCTATGGCCTCGGCCACGGCGGGTGTTGTCTGACGCGTAAGGCCCTGATAGCGCTGACAGTGGTCGTCGGCGCACACGTCGAAGTCGGTATGGTCCTCGCGGTCCTGCCAGCGCACGATTTCGTCATCTGTCACAGTGCAGGAATTGTAGGCCTTTATCTCCCCGGCGGCAACACGGCGGTTTTTCTCGATCTGGGCAAGGAGCCAGCTGCGCGAGATCACCGCATGCGCGCACAGGAGCTGCAACGACGACGTAGCGCTCATCTCCGAGGATATGACGCTGCGCAGATAGTCCTCCACGCCGATTGTATTGATGACAGTTATGCCGCCGTCCACGGCTTTCAGCGTCAGCGCGCCGCCAAACACCTGATTCTCACGGCGCTGCCAGTGGAAGTCGACACCTATGGTCACGTCCCTGACCTCGAAGCGCGAATCCGCCTCCAGCGGGATATAGGTTTCGGTGGCGTCGCCGCATTGCGCGGTCAGGGTACCTTCCACCTTGGCCCCGTCGCTCTTGCGCCGGTAGGCGCCGTGAAGCACTATCTCTACCCGGGGTGCTGTCATTATGCCTACAGTCACAACCGGCATCTTGCTCTCATCGTTCATTTTAAGACACTTTATTTGATATTACTTCTATTTGTTCCGTATCGAGACAAAGCTCGTCGAACACCCGGGCGAGCAACTGAGCGTCAAGGCGGTCGAAATCCTCGCGGCGCGGGGTGATGAATGCGCCTCCCATGTCGACGCTGGCCGGGCTGAGCAGCATGCATCCTTCGCCTTCCGTACCGTAGAAGCTGGGACGGTGGCGCTTGCGCGGCACAACCACGAGGCGGCTGCCGGCGGCAAGCAGATTCATCATGGGTTCTTCCTCGCCTTCCGGCAATACTCTGTACAGGCGGTCGAACATGCGCTCTCCGGCCTCCGGCGTAGCGGCATCAACAACGAAAACATTCACCGGCAGAGCCGTGCATACGCTCAGCCTGGTGCCCGCACCGTCATCGGCCACCGTGCGCAGCGGCGCGGCGTCAAGCGCCTGCCATATAGGCAGGAAATCGCTGTTGCCGGCCTGGAAGTGCATGTGGTCGGGCGCAGAGGCTCCGCAACGCGGACCGTTGTAGAACACAGTGTAGCCGGGCAGCTCGGCTGCCAGGGCAAGCATGTCGGCCACGCGGCCCTGTATACGCTGAGGGGTATGCACGACGGCGGGTATGGTGAGATGTCTCGGAAATATCGGGAAAGGATTCACCAGCACCGTGTAGCCGCGCCAGTCTATGCCGCGTTGCTCGGCCGGGCGGTTCTTCTCGCAGAGAAAGCACGGGCGCTCGGCCAGCGAGCGTGCGTCCACTTTGGCGCCGCTGCTGACTATCCGCGCAGGATTGAACTGCACCTTGATGTCCATCCCGGGCATGGCTATGCTGCGCACTTCGACGCCCTCGAGGGCATCGAAGTTGCGGGCGGCCAGAGGCCATTCGGCGCGTTGCGCCGTTATGAAAGCGGCTGCGTCAATCATTCTGTGCGAGCATTGCCTTGCGCGCCTGGAGTTCCCAGGTGCGTATGCGGTCCTTATAAAGATTGTTGGCGTTCGTCTTGTTTATGTCGAGGGCGTGGTCGCTGTTGTCCTCCCAGCGGCGGCAGTAGTACAGCACGTCATAGATGCGGCCTATCTGATTGTGGCGCGAGAATGCAAGGCCCAGCGCGTAGTCCTCGCCGTAGCTTGTGTTGGGCACGCGGATAGCACGCAACATGGGGGTATAGAATGCGCGCGGCGCGCCGAGGCCGTTGATGCGCAGGGCGTTGTTGCGGCCGTTCTCCGGCGTCCATTCCTTGTGGTCGATGACGCCGGGCGGGATGGTGTTCATGTCGATGTCGGTCAGGCAGTAGGTGCCCACCACCATGCCGCAGTTCTGCTCGTAGAAAGCGCGGACTATTTTTGCCAGCGTATCAGTCCCGCTGTACACGTCATCGCTGTCGAGCTGAACGGCGAACTTGCCGCACTCGGGACGGTCCACAGCCATGTTCCAGCATCCGCCTATACCGAGGTCGTCGCGCTCGGGCACCACGTGGATGATGCGCGGATCGTCGAATTCGTCAATGGCCTCTGTGGTGCCGTCGGTGCTATGGTTGTCGACGATGATGAGATTGAACGGGAAATCGGTCTGCTGCGAGAGCACGCTGCGGATAGCGTCGCGGATGGTGCGCACACGGTTGCGCACGGGAATCACCACACTGGCCTCGACGGGAAACTCCTCCTCGCCGAATTCAATCTTGTCGAACACCGGCTCCAGATAGGCGCCCACGGCCTTGAGATGGTCGGTGCAGACCTGCTCCATCTCTATCTGCGAGGCGCGGTTGCGCGGGTCCACATAGTCGAAGATCTGCTCGCCGCCGCCCTTGCGCACTCCGGCAATGTCGGTGTATAGATACTCGTTGATGTGTACTACGGGAGCTATACGGCTCACGCGCAGACGCAGGTCGTAGAGGCCGGCGGCCTTGTAGTCGGCCGTCATGCCGGCGACTGCCAGCGTCAGCACCGAGGTACTGAACATCAGCAGCGAACCGAAATTGAAGTCGTCGCGCAGCGAGCCTTCCTGATAGTCGATGACAGGGGCGTTGGTGCGGTGTCCCTCGGCATCCACGGCGTAGCTGTCGGCATAAAGCATGCCGGAGCCGCTGTCGGCGGCGATGCGGAGCATGCGCTCAAGAGCGTGATAGCCTGGCACGAGGCGGTCGTACTTGGTGTATAGCAGCACATAGTCGCTGCCCTTGGCAGCCTCGGCGATGGCGCGCACCGTCGTGCTGGCCTTGAGGCCGTCCGGGGCGGCTATCACCTCGCAGCCCTCGGGAGCGCCGGCAAAGTCGGCATCGGGGCCTGCCAGCAGGAAAATACGGGCAACGGCAGGGTCGGCCGCGAGTATGGCAACTGTCTCGCCGACCTGGGCACGGTCGATATAGGGCAGGAAGCAGTACACTGTGGATTTCATCATTTTAGGGTATTAGGGGGTATGTAATTATTTGTTTTTATCACGGAAGAAGTCAAGCACCTGCTTCATGAGCGCCGCGCGGGCATCAGCGCCGCGGATCACTTCAAAGGGGAAGCCGAGCACTACGGTGCGGTAGGCGCCCGGAGCGAATACTGTTCCGGCCACAAGGTTATTCTCGCCGTAGCGCATAAGCGTGCATCCGTGCTCCTTGTCGGGAGCATAGAACGAGTCGGGCGACTCCACGGCATAGCACTCGCCGTTGAGCTGGGAGCAGAACTGCCAGCGGCCTCCGGTAAAGGCCGGGAAAGGAGTGAGCACCTCGTAGGCATCGCCCTCCACCGTGGCCTGACCGACGCGCCAGTGGTAGCCGAGCACCTCGATGGCGAATTTCCGGTCGGACTCCGCCACTTCCTTGCTGCTGAACGGATTGTCCCACAGGTCGGTGGCTACGTAAGCGCCGCTGACCAGCACATCGCCGCCCGCGGCAGTGTGAGCGCGCAGTGCATCCTGAAGCGCCGTGGGGAATGTCTTGTAGCGCGTGCCGAAGACGCCGCGGCCTTTGGCGCACTCTTTCTGTTTGCCGAGTATGAGGTCGACGGTGGCACCCGGACGCAGGGGTGCCGAGCAGAAGCTCTCGACGCTCTCGCTCACGAAGCCGCGGCCGGCGGCTGCCACGGCCTCGCCGTGCAACGCCACGAAATCAAAGGTGTTTCCGGCTATCACACGGTCCTCGTGGTTGGCGCGCGACGCGCCGAAGCCGGCGGCGTCATCATCCATCCAGGGAATATCGCGGCGGAATTCAAACTGGCTGCCGATGAAAGAAATGTCCTGCACATAAGGCACGCCATGGTCGCGCACGTCGTAGAATCCGGCAATCTCGCCGCTGTCAAACCAGTCGGGAGCGCTCAGACGCGTGAATCCGTTGACTATCACCACAGGCTCGCCCGGGGCGTCGCGCAGGGCGAGCACCTCGGAGGGGAAGCTCACGCCGCCGCTGTTGCCTGCCACGATGCGGAAGCTGTGGATAGCATCGTCAGTGGCAGTGTAGACGTATTCGGGAGTCTCAACTCGGGCGATGGTGCGGAAAGCGCCGCCGGCCGAGCCGTCGCGCTGCTGCACGAGATAGTAGGCCGGCATCGCCGTGGCCTCAAGGCTGTCGGGCGTGGCGCGCCACGTCATGCGGTAGGTCTGCGGGCCCTCCTTGCGGATGGCGAAGGCGCCGGGTGCGAGAGGCTGCACTACGTAGGGGCGTCCGTCGCGCCGCGCGAGGAACTGAAGCATGCCTTTGTAGATGGCGCGCGACACGTCGAAGCGGAACTCGGGGTCGAGACCATACTTCATGTCGGCGAAATTCTGATGCGAGAGGAACTCCAGCAGCATGGCGGGCACCTCAGGCACGCGGGCCTCGTAGTAACTCTTGTCCCACATGCCGCGGCGCGTCCACTGCGGCTCGTACTTCGCGCGCACGTCGCGCACGATGCTTGTCATCACCAGGTTGGTGAGGTCGCGCGAAGCGTCGCGGCTGCTGCCGTTGCCGAGCTTGTCGCCGGCCGTGCTGTATATGCCGAGGGTGCCGATGATGCTGTCGTTGAGTGTCGTGCCGGCATCCGTATGGAACGCGAAACTGAGGTCCACGGGTACGCCCAGGCCCTTGCGCCCGGGGAGCATCGACGAGCCGCCGGCAAGCCAGTTCACCCACAGGCCGCGGCTGCGGTAGTCGTCGCTGTAGTCGTTGACATTGCCCGAGGGAGTGTAAACGCTGTCGGGCGCTCCCGCCCACTGCAGGAAGTAGCGCGCCCCCTCGGTGAAGCGCGGATACCCGCTTGCCACATAGTCGTAGGCCATGCCTTCCGTGCCGTTCTTCACGATGCGTTCCACATTGCCCATGCCGCCGCCTATCTTCACGGCGTCGGCGCTGACGGCCCGTCCGGCCTTCTTCGACAGAGTGCTCAGCTCCACCACGGGCCGGCGGCCCTGCTTCAGAGGGAAATGCCCGAGGTATATCCACGTGCCGGCTCCCATGCGCTGGTTGACGGAGAAGCCGACAGGACCGGCGGCCGTGTTCACGGTGTAGCGGGCGTCGGTCGTGGCGTCAGGCAGGGAAGCGTAGCTCACGTACACGGCGTATGTGCCGTCGGCGGGGATGTCGGCCGTCCAGGTAGCCTTGGTGGCCTTGTCGGCGCGGCGCACGGTGGCGGCACGGCGGGCAGTTCCGGCGCGGAAAGGATTCTGCGTGTCTCGCAGCATCGGTGTGGTGTGGGCGAAAGCTGCCACGCCGGCATCGCTCCAGGCAGTGGCGTCGTCGGCATATCCGGGCTGCGCGCAGCCCCCGTCGCCGTCCACGATTATCTCCACCGTGTTGGTGTCGCGCTCACGTGGGCTCATCACGTAGGCGCCGGCATTCTCGAGCATAGGCATCAGGAAAGGCATCACGTAGCTCTGCGTGTAGAGGTCCTCCACCGTCTGGAAGATGCGTGCGCGCTGCCACTCCCAGCGGTTCAGCTTGGGCTCGAAATACCATCCGTGGCTCTGCCACATGGCTATGTTGGCGCCGTCAAGGCCGTCGGGAGCCGCCTCGGCGTCAAGACGGCGCACAAAGCCGTCCTTCTCGCGGGGTGCGCGCGGCGGACGGGATGCGAAGAGAGCCAGGCCATCAAGTTCGCGGCTGCCGGCATATATTTTCAGGCGCGAGGGCCCGGCTCCCAAAAGCGATGCTATCTCGCCTTTCAGTGCTGCTGTCTGCCGGGCGTCAAGAGGCAGGTATGAGAGAGCCTCGTTGCAGTACACCGCGGTGCCGGTGCGGCTATCGACTATGCTGTCTACCTTTATGGCGCCGAAACCTGTGGTTCCGGGCATGTACGAGCCGATGACTTCCAGAACGGACGCTTTAGCGTCGGCGGGGGCGGCCGAAGCCGTCACGGCAAGCGAAGCAAGAAATGCGAGTACAAGATGTTTCTTCATATCAATCAGGTAAGCAAGGGCATTATACCCCCCCTACCCTACAAAGTTACATCTTATGATTCACATATAAATAACGCCGCAGCCAAAAAATCAGGCCGGAAAGCGATTTTTAATATTTATATACGTATTTTTAGATATTTTTGCAGTATTCAGAGACCACTTACCGACAGTAATAGTTGCCGGAGAACACCGTGACGGCGGGACCCGTCATCAGTATATGGCCGTCGGCATCGCAGTCGAGTTCCAGATTGCCGCCTATCAGCCTGACCGTAAGGGGCCATTCGGCCCGCCCGGTGGCTACAGCCGCCGCTGCCGCCGCACAGGCGCCTGTGCCGCAGGCCATTGTCTCACCGGCACCTCGTTCCCATGCTCGCATGGAGAGGCTGTGCCGGCCGTCTACGCGCACAAACTCTATATTGGCCTTTTCGGGCCAGATGGAGTGGCACTCGAGCTGAGGACCCAGAGTGGTGACGATGTCGCCGTCGAAGCTGTCGACGAACACGACGCCGTGCGGATTGCCCGTGGAAACAGCCGTGAGGCGAAGCCCGTCTATGCCCGGCACAGGCATGTCGACCATGCGTCCGGCATCGCAGCGCACAGGCACCTCGGCCGCATCGAAGACGGGACGCCCCATGTCGACGCGCACGCTGTCGGTGAGTCCGTCGGGGCCGGTGTGGATGTCCACGGTCTTTATGCCGCTTAACGTGGCTATGCGCAGCCGGCTGCGGCGGGGCACCACATTGTTGTCGTAAATGTATTTTGCGGCGCAGCGTATGCCGTTGCCGCACATCTGCGCCTCCGAGCCGTCGGCGTTGAATATGCGCATGCGGCAGTCGGCGTCCTCGCCGCCCGGCAGAATGGCGATGATGCCGTCGGCACCCATACCCATGTGGCGGCGTCCCATCTCCACGGCCAATGCCGGCAGATTGTCGAGCGAACGGTCCATGCAGTCCACGTATATGAAATTGTTGCCGAGGCCATGCATCTTGACAAACGGTATCGTCACGGTGCGTCGCTCGCCGGCCGGGGCGCCTTCGCTCGATAGCGACCTGACAGCCCCCGCCAGGCGCTCCAGACCCTCGGAAAGGATGCTGCGCGGCACGCCGACGTTCATGCGCATGAAGCCTTCGCCGCCGGGGCCGAAACTCAGGCCGTCGCTCAGCGCTATGTGTCCGCGCTCCACGAGCAGGCGCACGAGCCAGTCCTGCGGAAGCCGCAGCCTGCGGAAGTCAAGCCACATCGTGAACGACGCCTGCGGGCGGCACAGAACCACGTCCGGCACATGCCCGCGCAGGAAAGATTCCGCATAGTCCACATTGGCGTCGAGATAGGCGAGGGCCTGGTCGAGCCAGTCGCCGCCATGCTCGTAGGCGGCCTGGGTAGCCACCATCGACACGATGGGCGGAGCGTTGAACTCGCTGGCATTGAGCCACGAATAAAATCCCTCTCTCAGCCGGGGCGACCTGACTACCGACCATGCGCTGACGATGCCCGGAATATTGAATGTCTTGCTGGGCGCGCCGAGCGTGACGGTGATGTCGGCGGCCACGTCGGATACCGACGCCGTGGGCACATGCCGCCGGCCGCCGAGCATCATGTCGCCGTATATTTCGTCGGAGACAAGCACCACGCCGTGCTCGCGGCATATGTCGGCCACACGGCGCAGCGTATCCGCATCCCACTGCAGGCCGATGGGATTGTGCGGGTTGCACACTATCATCATGGCCGGATGCTCGTCGCGCATAACACGCGTCAGCCCCTCGAAGTCCATCGAGTACTGCCCGGCGGCATCGCGCACCAGAGGGTTGGCTGCCACGCGGCGCCCGTTGCCCTCTATCACCGAACGGAATGAATGATACACGGGCGGCTGGATGACAATGGCGTCGCCCGGACGTGAGAAATAGTTGATGCACAGCCCGAGGCCTTTCTTCAGGCCGGGCATGAAACTCAGCTCTGCGGGGTCAACGTCCCAGCCGTGGCGTGTGTGCAGCCATCCGGCGATACTCCGCCAGAACGATTCCGGCGGAGTGGTATAGCCCAGCACGGAGTGGTTGAGGCGCTGACGCAGGGCGTCGATAATGGCCGGACAGGCCTCGAAATCCATATCGGCTATCCAGAAGGGCAACAGGTCGCGGTGGCCGAAACGGGCCTCCATCTCCTCTATTTTTGTAGCGCACGTGTGATGGCGGTCCACCACGCAGTCAAAGTTATAGCGAATCATAGGCAGTTGTTCAGAAGTGATTACCGGTGCAGCTCGACGCAGGCCCAGTTGTCGCGGACAGTGCGGCTTGTGGCCGTAAGACCTGCGGCGACGGCCGCCTCCTCCACCATCGCGCAGTCAGCCTCATAGAAGCCGCTGAGCAGCAGCGTGGCGCCGGGACGCATTGCAGCTGCGTAAGCCCGGATGTCGCCGAGGATGACATTGCGGTTGATGTTGGCCACGACCACATCGGCCGGCGCAAGAGACTGAAGCAGCGACGCGTCGCCGCACAGCACGGCAATCTCGGGATGGCCGTTGAGGCGCACATTGTCGCAGGCGTTCTCCCAGGCGAAACGGTCAATCTCTATGCCGGCCACAGGCACGGCGCCGCGCATGGCGGCAAGGATGGCAAGGATGCCCGTGCCGGTGCCTACGTCAATGAGCGAACGTCCCTGAAGGTCCATGTCGAGCAGACGGGTGAGTATGAGCGAGGTCGTGGCGTGGTGGCCCGTGCCGAAAGCCATCTTCGGGTCGATGACGATGTCGTACTCGGCCTTGGGCACATCGGTGTGGAACGAACTGTGTACCACGCAGCGCTCGCCCACAACGATGGGGCGGAAATAGTTGCGCTCCCATTCGGCGTTCCAGTCGCGGCCCTCCACCAGCTCGGCACTGGCTGTGACGGTGGCGTCGAAACAGAATTCCCCAAGAGCTGTGCGCACGGCCTCGTCGCTGTACAGTGCGGCCGGCACATATGCCGTGAGGCCCTTGTCGTCAGGCACAAAACTCTCGTATCCGGCCTCTCCGAGCAGATATGCCAGAAGGTCGGTGGCATCGGCGGAGCAAGGCTCTACGTCGAGGCGCAGTGCGTAATAGTCGTTCATGAATATTCAATTTTATACAGCCACAAAATTACACATTTTCTCCGACACTCTCAAAAAAACGCCGCAGCCCACCTTGCCCCCTCTATAAACTCACAAATACCTGACCTTATGTCCTTGTGATTCTCGCCATCCGAGGCAATCTCCCCTCTTACCTCTAAACTCTCAACTCTAAACTAAACTCTAAAAATAGAGAAATTCACCGACCCGTACACCCGGTGCTCCAGAAATCCCGGCAGACCGGAGAAATCGTGCGCCTTGCTGTGCTCCACCACTACCAGTGTGCCCTCCCGCACCATCTTCGAGCCGAGTATCGCGCCCGGCACTTCCGCGAAGCCGGGCATATCGTAGGGAGGGTCGGCGAATATTATGTCGAATGTCGCCGAGCACGTCGATATGAAGCGCAGCGCGTCGCCGCGCACAAGGCGCAGATTGTCGGCTCCAAGCTTCGCAGCCACGCTGCGGATGAACGTGTACTGCACCTGAGCCTTCTCCACGGACGTGACCTCAGCGCATCCGCGCGACAGGAACTCGAAACTGATCGCGCCCGTACCCGCGAAAAGGTCCAGCGCACGCGCGCCCTCCAGGTCGATGAGGTTGTCGAGCACGTTGAATATGTTCTCGCGCGCGAAGTCGGTGGTGGGGCGCGCCGTGATGTTGCCCGGCACGTCGAAGCGGCGACGGCCGTATTTGCCTCGTATTATTCGCATAGCGGAAGTATCAGCAGTGAGAAAGGAATATCGGCGGCCACACCGGCCATCGACGGCGACGGCTGGAAAATCCAGGGCATCACGCAGGGCGCGAAGCGCCGCAGCGTACCGGCCACAGCCTCACGCACAGCCGGCGTTCCCGCCACATAGAACTGAAGCTCCGGCCCCGCCACGCCGCATGCCTGCGCCATAGCCACGGCGTAATACGCCATGTCGGCGGCGTCAGTGCAGCCGTACGATGCCGCCCCGAGCAGCCTGGAGCCGTCGAAGCAGAACAGCTGCGCGCCACTCTTCTCCACCACCGCGAACAGCTTCGGCGCATTGCCGCTGCGCGGCGCCTTGGCCGCGAAATAGCGCAGACCCGCCGACAGCTCGTGGCGCACGCGGGCGTCGGCGAACGTGCGGCCCAGGAAGGCCGCCACATCTGCGTCGCAGGCCGTCAGCACCGATGCCCCGGCCGCGGTGTCCGTCAGCAGCGCGGGAGAGAAATCAGGGTCGGTCCAGAGCAGCGAGGCGGCGTCGGCCGCCGCCTCCGGCGTCTCCGTGGCCTCCGGAGGCAGCACGGCGTAGCGCGGCGTGCGCAGCAGTATGGAGCAACGGCCGAAGTCGGCCAGCAGCAGCGGATTGTCATAGACGGCGTCCTCAAGAGCGCGCAGCAGCGCCACGCCGGGCGTCAGCTCTATGCGCCGGCATATGGCGTCGCCGTCGCCCACGGTGGGCGTCGCGGCCACCGTCAGCGCATGCTCCTCCATGTCGAGGAGCATCCCCAGCCGCCACAGGCGCGGATTGGCGATGGTGGCGCCCGTAAGTGCTTCGCCGTCGGCCGCCATCATCAGTATTGCTCGTTCTCGTTGGGGAAGTCGCCGGTCTTCACGTCGTCGATATAGTGGCTCACGGCCTCGTTGACGAGCGTGCCCATGTCGGCATAGCGGCGCAGGAACTTGGGCGAGAAGCCCTTGTTAAGCCCGAGCATGTCCTGCATCACCAGCACCTGGCCGTCGCAGGCGCCGCCGGCGCCGATGCCTATGGTGGGGATGTGCAGCTCCGAGCTGACGCGGGCGGCCAGTGCAGCCGGAATCTTCTCCAGCACCAGTGCGAAGCAGCCTATCTCCTCCAGCATGTGGGCGTCGGCCACCAGTTTCTCGGCCTCGGCCTCGTCCTTGGCGCGCACGGCGTAAGTGCCGAACTTGTTGATGCTCTGGGGCGTGAGGCCGAGGTGACCCATCACGGGGATACCGGCCGAGAGAATGCGCTCGATGCTCTCGCGCACCTCCGAGCCGCCCTCTATCTTCACGGCCTCGGCACCGCTTTCCTTCATTATGCGTATCGCCGAGTGAAGCGCCTCCAGCGAGTCGCCCTGATAGCTGCCGAAAGGCATGTCGCACACCACGAGCGCGCGCTGTGTGCCGTTGCACACGCAGCGCGCATGGTATATCATCTGATCCAGGGTGATGGGCAGAGTCGTGGCGTTGCCGGCCATCACGTTCGATGCGGAGTCGCCCACGAGTATCATATCTATTCCGGCCTCGTCCACAAGGCGTGCCATTGTGAAGTCGTAGGCAGTCAGCATCGCTATCTTCTCTCCGCGCTCCTTCATCGCTATGATGCGCGAAGTCGTCACTTTCCGTTTGTCGTCAGTGGTATTCGTTGACATTTCTATCTGAAAATTTGGTTTTTCGCGGCAAAGTTAGCGAAAAAAGAGATACCGACGGCCGACTTTATTCAACAATGTGTGCCCGCGGTATCGGTTTTTTCCGTAATTTTGCAGTCACCTAAATAGTATCAATCCTCTTTAAAACAATACAATACACTATGGCACAATGGTTTGAATGCAAAGTGCGCTACGACAGAATGATGGAGAACGGCGCCGTGAAGAAAGTGACCGAGCCGTATCTCGTCGATGCCCTCAGCTTCACGGAAGCAGAAGCTCGCATCATCGAGGAGCGCACACCATATATCAGCGGCGAGCTAAACGTCACAGCCGTAAAACGCACCAAAATAGCCGAAATATTCTGGAACGACGACGAGCAGGCCGACCGCTTCTACACCGTCAAGGTAGCCTTCATCACCATCGACGAGAAGACCGGCGTGGAGAAAAAGGCCTCCACACTCATGCTCGTCCAGGCAGCCGGTTTCAAGGACGCCATGGAGCACTTCCTCGCCGGAATGAAAGGCACAATGGCCGACTTCGAGATTCAGGCCATCACCGAGACGCCCATCCTCGACTGCTACAAAGTGAAGGGCATGGCCGAGACAAAGGAGGAAAAATGAACCCCGACGGTATAGCCGGACGCCTCCGCGCCGTGCGCGCCACACTCCCGCCGGGTGTCGAGCTCGTGGCCGTTTCCAAGTTCCACCCCGTCGAGGCACTCCGCGAGGCCTACGACGCCGGCCAGCGCATCTTCGGCGAGAGCCGCGTCCAGGAACTGCTGCCCAAAATCGAGGCCATGCCGCCGGACGTGCAGTGGCACTTCATCGGCCATCTCCAGCGCAACAAGGCGCGCCTCGTCGTGGGCCGCGTAGCACTCATAGAGAGCATCGACTCGCTGGAGCTGCTCGCGCTCGTCGACCGCCTCGCCGCCGAGCGCGGCATCGTGCAGCGCGTACTGCTCGAGGCCCACGTCGCCGCCGAGGAAGCCAAAAGCGGCTTCGACCCCGCCGACATCATCGACTACATGCGCTCCGGAGGATTCAACTCCCTGCGCGCCACCCACATCTGCGGCATCATGGGCATGGCAAGCAACACCGACGACACAGCCCGCATTGACGCCGACTTCGCCGCCCTTGCCCGACTCCTCGGCGACATCCGCCGCTGCGCCCCCGGTCTGCGCGGATGCGACATCCTCTCCATGGGCATGAGTGGCGACTATCCCGCCGCCATAGCCCGTGGCGCCACCCACGTCCGCGTCGGCACCGCCATCTTCGGCCAACGCCAATAAACCCCCTCTTACCTCTAAACCATAAACCATATATAATCCGCAAAACGAAATGTTCGCGCCTCGGAAAACGAAGCGTTCACTGCTGAAAAACGAAACGTTACTCAAACTACCATTTTTCAAAAAATTTTCGACCCGGCTTCGCCGGGGGGTTGGGGTTGCCCCGGCTCAGTTTTTGAATGGCCTCCGAACACTGTCCGAAGGCCATTCTTTTTTTCGCTTTTCGCTTTGGGTCGCTGCGCGACCGCTTTTTCGCTTTTCGCTCACGCGGCCTCGCTCAACGCCTTGAACGCGGCTACGCTCAACGCTTTGACGATCTGTCCGCGGAAGGCCAGACGCGAGCCGACATTCGTGCTCGCATACGAAGCATCGTTATTCGCATTCGCGCACGACACGCCGCCATTCGCATACGCGTAGTAGTAGCCGCGATAGACCACACGGCCTGTGGCACTGCTGAAATAGTATATGTCGGTATAATACGTTGAGGAACTGCCGTTGAAACTGCCGACAGGGGTCATATCCATGTAAAGACCGTGCGCTACCCCGGTTATCCAATAGCCGGAGGCGGTCATGCCCTTGACATAACGGACGCTGCCGTCGGGCATCCATATACGCCACTTGCCGACATTGTTGGTGTCGTTCGGAACATCCACCCAGTCCATCATCTCGTATTTATGCCCATAGAGATTGACATAGCCGAGACAGCAGATATTGTTGACCTGCGTCACCGTCTTTGCCCCGAATGTATCCGTGTCGATGAACCATGCGTACTGATGCACGAGATTGTCGACAAGACTGTTTGTCACATTCGGGTTGATGGCTTTGGCGTATTCATACCCGACGGTGTCCTGCATACCACGGAGCATGATGTCGGCTCCGATGGTTCGGCTGTTGGTATGCGACCCGGCACCGCACTGTTCCTGCATATCCCTGCGGCCATAGAAGGCATAGGCGAGGTTGGCGAGACGGGAGTGCATCATCGCATCGATCTGCTGCATACCCCTCTGCTGACTGTAATAGTGGAAGTCAGTCCACGGCATATTTGCTATGGAACTGCCGCCTGTGATACACGAGCGGAATTTCTCACCGACGATGACGGTCTCGACAACGGCACACAGATGCTCCTCGTCATAGTACCACTCCGGCTCCATGTCCTCGATCTTGTCGGAGTTCGACAGGACGACCTTGTCAAATTCCGCTGTGTTGAGGATGGTGAAGTTGAGGGAAACAGCTCCGGCAGGGACATCCTTTATGAGATACATTCCAGCCTCGAATTTATTTGCAAGCGAGGGCACGACGATATTCTCAAGCACCTTGCCGGAGGAGTCGCAGAACACAGCCCCGGTGAGTCCTGTTCCGGGGACGCTTGGGAAACGCACCCTCTTGTGCTTCGACACATCGACCTGACACACCGAATAGGTGCTGTCGGCGGTGTAGGATGCCGTAAGGGTATCCTTGCCGACAATCTTGCGCCCGGCAATCACGCCTCCTTTCGCCTTGATGTCATCAAGGGTCAGAATGTCCGCCTCCGGCGTGGCAGGACGATGGTTCCTGTCGTTGGAGCTGTAACATGAATAGTTGGCGGCGTTGAGATAGTCGTTGATGCCCTTTACCCACATTCCTGGCTCATACATCATGAGGTCGCCTTCGCTTCCGTCGAGCTTGGCCGGAGTGCAGTTGGCTATGTCCTCTGCATCCGCATAGTAGTTCGAGTTCGCATCATGCAGGGGGAAATAGGTCATCTGCCCGTCGTGGTTGTTGACCGTCACATCGGTGTTGGCCATGCGGACTGTTCTTGTCGTAGGCTTCCGGGTAACTTTCGCAAGGACACGGTGGCGTTTGGCAAAGATGGCGGCGAGATGGCCGCTTCTCACATAGTCGTTGCCGAACTGATAGCCGGTGTTGTTGTCGAGGTTGGACACACTCGCGTCGTCTGCCGGATTGTCGATGCGGATCATCGTGTATTCCGGCTGTATGATGTTCAGTTCCGGAAAGTGGGCGCACATCCTCTGATACTGTGCCTCGTCTATGTATCGGGTAAGCCGGACTGTTCCGACAAGGGCGCAGGTGTCGGTGGAGTTGCCGGAGGAATCCACGCCTCCCATCGACATGAACTTGTTGAGCCATGTGCCGTCGTCCTCGCGGTCTATGCCGGTCACGCGGAGACGGTCAACATTGGCGCATCTTGACAGCAGGGTCTCCCAGTTTATTCCGGGACAGTTGTCGAAGATGAGGGTGCGGACATTGCCGTAGCTTTCGAGCGTGAGGCCGGACGAGGTGAGCTTGCTCAGATACTCAAGCCGGAGCGTCGTTATGGTGGACGGCATCCGGGCGACGGTGACGGGCGCACCCTTGGCGAAGACGATGCTCTGTACCTTGGTGCCCCGTGCATCGAGTTCCTCAAGTTTTGTCTGGTTGGTGAGGTCGAGCGCGGTGCTCGTGCTGCCTCCTGTCTTGGCCTGTGCCTGATTGCGGAGGTTGAGCTTGCGCAACTGTCGGCAGTTGTCGATAGCGAGCCACCATCCCGTCGAACCGCCGCCTGTCGCCGCCTGTAGGTTGAGTTCCCGGAGCGCGGTGCATTTGCCGAGGTCAAGGGCATTCTTGAGGTGGTTGGAGGCTCCTGTCAGATCGAGGACTCGTGCCCTGCTCGCGCCGTAGATGCGCAGGGGGTCGTTGACCGTGTAAGCTCCCGTTATGTCGAGGGTCGCAACAGTTCCTCCGGCGACAATGCCGGTGTTTGCGATGTTGGGGCTGTTGTTGGTGCCGTAGCCGAAGGCATAGGTCTCGTTGGCGGTGATGCGGACTGTGTCGGCTGCGTCGGACGCGCTTCTCGCCATGTAGAGGTCGATGTTGTCGGAGGTGAAGTTGCTCGTGCCGTACTTGGCGTCGAGGAGTGCCGCACGGTTGGTGAAGAAGAAGGTGCGGTGGCTCTTGTTGCTGCCCTGCAACGCGAAGATGAACGGCCACTTTTTGCCGTACATGGTCTGAACCGCCGGGGCGATATATTTCAGATAGCCCGACTTGTTGAAGGCTCGGTCGCTCCAGTTGCCGCTCTGCTCGTCGTTGAGCATGGCGAGGACGCGCTCGTTTGTCATGACGGCGCGGAAGTTGGCGGCGCATCTCTTGAGGTCGTCCTCAAGGTTGGCGAGCACAAGGTTCCACAGCCATGAGTCGTGTCCCTCGAAAGCATATTTGCTCGCCTCCGCATCCCATGTATTGCGGTCGGTGGTGTAGAGATACACGAGGAAGCAGTCGTTGCGTTTGCCGAGCTGCGTGTCGCCGTCATAGTAGGTTATGTACCACTTGAGACCGTCCCATGTGCGCAGCATCATGTTCTTGGCTCTCTGATCGACGCTGAGGAAGTAGTCGGTGAAGATGTAGTATGTCAGGATAAAGTCCTTGTCGAAATACTGTCCGATTTCGTTCTTGAACTTCTCGCTCTTGAATGTGGAGAGGTCGTTGGCGTTTGCGCCGGAGGGCACACAGGAGCGTATCCATGAGTAAAGTCGTTTGAGCGCGGTCTGCTGCGCGGTGGCGAGACCTGTCCATTTGACATCGCCGTCGCTCTGGACTTTCCCGGAAGCGTCAACACCGTAATTCACCTCGGCTCCGGCATCGAAATTCTCGGCGAGATGGGTGTCGCTTGTGGATTGGAACAGGCAGACGGGCGATGTGTTGTTGAGCATCTCAAGGGCGATTGGACAGGATGCAGTGTAGCCTTCGACACCTTCCATGCCGAATACCGGGCCACTCTTGGATTTCTCGTTGTTGAAGTTGTACTGTCCGTAATAGACGTTCTCGCCGTCCGCTGTCTCCGCACAGAATATGTCGATGGGCATACCGTCGATGGCGGTTCTGATGCTGACCGCGCCGAGGCTGTTGCCTCCCTGCTCGTACTGATGCCGCTGCGGAGGGGTGAGGAGTCCGAGTTCCTTCATCACGTCGTTGAACAGCTTCGCGCCGCCGGTATTAAGGGACATCGAGGAATCGGAGTAGTCGGACTTGCAGCAGACGATAGGGACAGGAACCGCGCCGGGACGCATGACATATTTGTTGCCGGGCAGTACGTTCTTGCCCGTCATCGAGAGCATCTCGCTCCCCTTGGTGAAGTATATGCGGATATTCTTGCTCGGATACTTGGTCGATGACGTGCCCTGTATCCGGATGTAGCAGTTGGTGAGGATGAAGTCGTAGTCGCTGCCGAGCGGCGAGTAGAAATACACGTCGGCGAGGAAGTCGGTCTTTTTGTTGTTGGTCTCGTAAACGTCGTTGAGCATATTCTGACGCACGATGCGCAGGACTCCCTTCCCCATCGCCCGGAGTTTGTCCATATCGACATCCCCGGTGTCGCCGATGATGTCGTTCTCGGAATAGATCTCCATCATCTCATCGGTGGTCTCGCTGTCCACCATCCGGTTCTCAAGTTCCTCGTCGTCGCTGATGGCTCGGTTGTAGACGCGGATGCATTTTATCTCCACGTCGGCCTCGGCACTGTCGATGGTGATTTCCTGCGGATTGTCCTGACGGAAGTTGAACGAGGTGTCGTAGATGTCCGCGCCGGTGCGGTTGCCGGTGACATACAGCTGCATGAGACGGTCTTCGGACGCTGTGCCGACCATGAGGGCGACCTTCATCCAATCCCCGGCTGCGTAGTTGGTCGCGAGCTTGATTTCTCGCTGGACGGTCTCTCCGTCCTCGTTCTCATAGCTCACGCTCTGGCCGGTTCTGAAACTTGCCTCCTGTGTCGTGATCAGAAGGCCTTTGCCGCTGTCGAGACAGCTCACGACCGCAGCCTCCCTGTCCATGACGTTGCTGACACGCATCGTGATCTCGACAGTTAGGCCGGTGGTCTTGACATCGGTGGAGAAGGGTTTGGTGTGGATTACGGCCTTGGCTCCGTTGGTGAGACGGAGCGCACCGTCAACCCATCCGCTGCTTGCCCAGTCCACTCCTTCGAATGACGTTGTAACGCCGTTCGATTCCCATGTGGCCGGGTCGCTTTCCTCGTTGCTGCGCCCGGTGGCGTCGAGCTTGAACTGCAAGCCGTATGTGGCCTCACTGATGTCGATGCCACTCTCCTCGATATCGAGATTGATGTTGTATGTTGTCGAGCCGAGCTTGAGCTGAAGGGTCTGACGGCCTTTTTCCGTGAAGCGGTTGCTGTAGGTCTGTACTGTCCGGGGTGCGGCGACAGTCCGGGCGAGCTTGCCGTTCTGCCACAGTTCAACGGTGGCCGGAATGACCGTGGGGTCATAGGCCACGAATTCAAACTCGCATTTTTCATATTGCCCGACCTCGATGGTGGGTGTCGTATGCCCGGTGACGGTCAGGATGCGCCCGTCGGGGTGGACTATCTTTGTGCCAAGGAACGGTACGCTACTGCCGCTCTTGAGAATATCGAAATAGATGCTCTCGCTCTTGAGGGTAAGACCGTCCTGTTCTATCTCGGCGACCATCTGAACGGTATGGCGACCGACGGCAAGCCCTGCCATGTCGAGGTTGAAGTTGCTGTTGGTGGTGCCGCTTCGCGTGATGGAGTGGAGGTTGCGCTGTACCCCGTCTACATACAGGGCGACTGATTTCGTGCCGGAGCCGGTGACGGCATAAGGAATCTCGACTGTGTCGTGTACCCCGAATCCGCCTTGGGCGATGCCGGACGCGATGTTGTAGCTGCTTGACAGGAACAGCGTGACTACCTTGATCGAGAGGTATGCCTGTTTTCTCTGTTCCTTACCTGTATTGGGGTCTGTGGTCGTGGCTATGACATAGATGTCGCTTGTGCCGAGAAGCAGATATTTGGAAAGGTCGAGTGTGTATGTGTTGGAGCTGACATCCTGCTTGGTCTCGGTGTAGGTCACGACGGTTCCTCGGCGCACCTCGATTCTGACGGTGGCCTTTTGCCCGGTACTCTGCCCTTTGTCGTCGCCGCCGGAATACTGATGGTCGTAGAACCATGTGAGAAGTGCGGAATCTCCCTCCTTGATGGTCTTTTTGTCAACGGAAGCCGACAGTACGATCTTGGTAAGGGATGCGTCATCCCCACCGCCACCGCCGCCACCTTTGACAGTGAACTCGGCGATGGTCGATGTCTTGCTGTTGAGCCTGACAGTGGTGGAACCGTCATCGTTCTCTTCGGTATCGACACCGAATAGTGTCCCTGCCTCAAGCTCGGCCACTTTGGAAGCGACAGCTCCGTTCTGCACGGGGTTGGTGCTGTCGGGATCGAGACTGTCATCGACACTGACCTCGTCGATGGTGATTGACACGTTGCCGTTTGAATCCGGGAGTTTCTTTTCACCGTTGACGGTTATCTGCTTGACGGTGTTCTTTGAGCCGTATTCCTCCCATGCGCCGGGCGAGGTGAATGTGGAGAGTGTGGTTCCGATGAACCGGTAGTCCTCCCATTTGCCGGGCGCGGATTCGAAGGTAATGATCATGCCGCGCTTCTGCTCGTCCTCGATGTCGGCGTTGGCGAGCGCGGCCACGGCTGTTGTCTTGGAATAGTAGCCGGTGGTGAGTGGCTGCTGCTCGGTGACATTGTAGAATCCGCTGCCATTACCCTTTCCGCTCGCCTCTATCAGTGTCTCTTTCTCGTCGCTCCACACATAAAGGGTCTCGCCGCAAAGGAACAGTTTGTTTTTCTTTACCTGTGAGATGCCCTCGTTGTACATCTGCATGGGGTAAGTGTCACTCTTCCATGAGAGATAGTATTTACCGTTGACAAGGAACGCGAAAGCCTTCTTTGAAGGTAAAAAGACAATCTCTCCATCCTCTGAGACGATGCTCATATTCTCCGTGGTCGCGTCAAACTGCACGAACCGGGAGAACCGGGCTGTCGCACCATTTCGGGCGGCTATGGCCGTTGACTCGTAATCTGAAACAACTCCCTGAGCCGCAGTTACAGCATCATACGCCTTTCCTGCGGCTCTGTCTGCCTCTTGCGCCGCTTCATCGGCAGACTCGGCTGCGGCAGTCGCGTCATTAGCGGCATTAAATGCGGATGTCGCGGCAGAATTGGCATCAGCGGCGGCTGCGTTTGCGGTTCCTGCCGCATCCTCCGCAGGCTTGCGGAGAAGCGACACCGGGACACTGACAACCTCTGTGCCTCTGATAGCCGGTAATGATACTATGCCGTCAAGACTGCTGACAATGGGAAGTTCATCTACTCCCTGCGATTCAGCCTTGAGCGCATTGATGATTTCGTTTTTATCTGCTTGGGTCAGTGCCATAATGATTTGATTTGATTATATGGTTTGCGATTGTTCAGATATTCGGGATTGCCTTGGTTGGCGTATGCCTCCCGTTCATGGGAGATAGCGCGATAGGCTGCTGTTCCGTCCCGGAGACGGAATAGTCTCCACAGCCATTCCACGACATAGAGGATATAGAACGGGAGATAAAACAGTTCCTTCATCTGCGCCGTATGGATGGCCTCGTGGTTGTAATCGAGCTGTGTCATGACACTGCCTTGACGCACGAAAAGGATGCCGAAGAGGTTGATGCACTTGAATCCTCGGAACGGTATGAAGCGGTTGTATATTACTTTCATTCCACACCTCCTTGCAGCTGCTCGTTAAGTCCGTCAATAAACGCCGGTGTCGCATAGGTGGCGGCCACCTCACGAAGGGTTCTCACTTCTTCTTCAGTAAAGTCGGTTTCTCCCTCGCTACGGTAGATTTTGAGCGCGAGGGCATGAGCGCGTATGCCGTTGACATTAAGGTACAGCATGTTTGCCACACTCTCCCTTGCGTCGCCGGTCTGATACCGGCTTCTGTCTATCCCTGCCGGGATTCTGAATTGCTGAAAATTGATTTTTGCCATATCTTTATATCTTATTCTTTTATCACTGCGACTATCAGTCCGTTTCGCACCTGAAAACGCACTTTGTCAAGGTCGTAATCCGCCGGGTTAAAGCTAACTCCTGCGTAATATTTGGTATAGGTACCGTCTGCCGCCATATCGGTGGCTACGCGCAATTCGTCTGCACCATCGATGACGACGGTGCCGTTAAGGGAGTGGTATCCCCTCGCATTGGCTCTTATATCTCCGTACATGAGAAGACCGATATTATTGCGACCGCCGGATACGTTGATGTATGCTCCGTAATTGTCAAAATATTCCAACGGGGTATCATTGGATATTCTCAACAGGCACGAACCCACCGCTGACCCTGCTGGCATGGTATCGAGTCCCATACCCACCCATCTGTATTTGTCGCGGAAGCCGAGAAATCCGTCGCCGGAGGAATACAGGAAGAACTTGCTTGTGCCCCCATCAACATTACCGCCGGTGTAACCTCCCTCAGCGGTGATGCTGTTGGAACCGATGATGAAACCTCCTATTTTGCCGGATGTAGCGTTGACTTCGCCTGTGAATTTGCCGTTGACCGTTTCAATACTGCCATCCTCAAGAATTTTGAAATTACCGTTTGCTGTAACAATACCCTCAAGCTGAATGTGGTCAGCTTTAATTTTGACACCTTCCTGACTGGTACCTACAAAAGCTCGAAGGTTGCCGTCACTATCAATAGCATACAGGCCGGCCATCTGCGCCGTGGTGAGAATGCCAGACTCGGCAATAACTTTGCCGTCCTTGTCGAAATTCTGAGCAGCTATCTTGATCAGCTTCTCGGACTGCTCAAAAAGGGTACGGTACTTGTATGTCAGTGCCTCGATCTTGTCTGTGGACAGAACAAGCATATACAGGTAGATTTCGCCGGTGAACGACAGCTTGAAATCCCCTGTTCCGTTCCAAAGACCGTCACACGAAAATTGTACATAGCCATCAGTCGGACTCAGCCCCGTTGTATATTCAAGAGAGTTAAAATTCTCGAATCCTGTTTTATCTACATTCTCAAATTCAATACTCAGCAAACCGCCTTTTATGACTTTGTAGAAGAAACTCAGATAAACCGGAACTGCCTCCTTCTTGCCTTCGCTGTTAACTTCGAATGTCGGTTTGCTTCGGAGGTTGGAGTTTTTCTGCAAGATGTACTTGTTAATGATACGAACCACCGTGCGACCGTCATCCTTTGCGATGCTTGCACTATTGCCTTTCTTGGAGAGGACATTGTTATTTGCCCATATCCATTTATTGCCAACAAGAAAGAAAACCGTCTCATTCGAGGTATCCCATTTTTCCATGCCGGAGGCGAATGCCGGATTGTTCAGATAACCTTTGTCAGCCACGAAATCATCGCGCACCGCCTCAATCATGCTCTCTATCTTACCCTCGACTATCTCAAACTTAGTCTTTATATCCTCGCCGGTTGCGAGAAGGAAGGTGCCGCGAAGATATGCGTTGTCGGAGTAGAGACCGTTGCCGTGAGGCTGATTGTCTTTAGGGAACCAGTCATCGGTTATGCCGTCAAGGTTGCCGAGGCGAGTACGCAGACAGCCGGTGAAGTTCGTGTCATTGACCCCGTCGAGGACATCGATACGTGGCTGACCGTCCTCGGTAGCCGATATGAGGATAAGGTTCTGACGGTTCTTGTCTCTGATATTGCCCATGAGTACGCACTCGTCTCCCGGTTCCGGCAGTGACGCTCCGTCAAATTCCCTCGGATCAACCCACACACCCTCCGAATCCGCGCCGTTTACCAACACCCAGTAGCTCTTGAGATGCCCGTTTGTAAAGGTCTGACAGCGCATGAGGTCTCCTGCGACAAATGTGTTCGCGGTCTCGAATGTTATGCGGTATTCCGCATGATCCATTGAGACTTCTTTGATTTTGCCGTTGGCGGCAGACACACATATCTGTCCGCCTACGCTGCGGATTTTCTCAATTAGCAGCTCGAATACGGTCATAATCTGACGCACTGTCAGTTTGTCGATTGTCAGATGCGAAAGACCGTCCTCAAGCCAGATGCGCCATCCCTCTCCGGCGAGGCCGTCGGCGAATTTGGGACTGCTCAAAAGAAGGCGAACGACAAGCGTCAGCAGTTCTGCATTGCCGGAACCGTCGATAACGCCGCCTTGAGAACCGGGAACATAATTCCCGGCCTCAATACCTTTGTCGAATATGATTGTCTCCTTGGCTCGGTCGCGACTGTTCTTGCTGATGAATTCCCTTTGACTGCGCCGTGCGGAGAACAGATTGTTGTCGGTCGGCAGGGTCTTGTCCCATGTGCGGATAATATCCGGCAATGAGGTGGAGGCTCCTATCGACTGTGCGAAACTGCGGACATCGGTGATTGAGTCGGCCATCTTCTCTTGAGCTGTCCGACTGAGTGCATCGCTGATTTCAATGTCCATCGATGACGGTAGGTTAACCTTCCGGGTTATCTTTGTGATGCGGCTGTCCCGGAATCCGAAGCCGGGAAAGTATTCCTCGCTTACAAGGCGCACCCTGCGACCTACGGTCAGCTCGACGTTGTTATCCTCAATCCATACATGATCGGTCGGTGCCTTATAGACCGATATGTCGAGATTATGGTCTGCGTTGTATTTATTGACCGCTGTCAGAAATTCTTCTTCGGCGAGAGCATAATACTCGTCCGGCATACGGAGATTCCACAGGATATACTTGTCTCCGGCTTTAGGCACGAGCTTATCTCCGGGAAGTTGGATGTCGTTGTCATAAGGCCATATCGTGATGATCTCAAACTCACGGGTCGTGCTGTTGAAATTCACCTCGAAGAAGTATGTGCCGTCTTCTTCCTCTCCGAGTCCGGCAAGCTCGCTGCCCTCTTGGAAGGAGACACGGATCACACGCCCCCCTATCATGTATGCGTTGGGGTCGAATGGAAGACTGTTGTCGGTAAAATAGTGGATGGTGAAGGGATTCCCGTCTTCGCCGGTCTTGACCTCGCTGCGCACACTGCTGACAACGCCTACACGCCTTGGATAGATGTCCTCGAAGGCTGACTGTTCGAAATGGTCGACGCGCCCATATTTGTCGGCATTGATTTCAACATACTTCTGACCGCCGGGTAACTGAAGCCGGGTAAATCCGTATTTCTCCGGGTCGATATTCCGGCTGCTCCCCACAGGATAAAGCCGTGTGTAGAACTTGACATTATTCGCGGTTCCGGGATCAATGGACAGCAACCCTTTGTTGTAGCCGAGTTCCACCGGCTCTCCATGCTCACACTTGCAGATATTGACGGTCTGCCCCTCGACCCACCATTCGGCACCCACCTTCTCGGCAATCTCCTTGAGAGCCTCGTCGCAGTATTTGCCGAAATAGTCAATAACTATATTCTCCGTGCCGTTCACCTGTCCGACCTTCCAATCGGTGATGTTGCCCATGCCGTCGTTCATGCACTTGACAATCATGGAGACATGGTCTCGCGGAGGAGCGGTCAGGGTGAAGACGGGGTTATCTTCATCATCGACAGTCTTGATGACAAGGAGACGCTTTATCATGCTTTCCACTCCATAGAGCTTGAGATCATAGACCCACTCCTTCTTGGAATTCTGCCTTGGCCGGTACTTTTCAGTCAGCCAAAAACGCTCTCCAAGGAAGTCTGCGTAGTCATCGACATCAAGTTCGATATGGTCGTAATGTGTGAAGGAAAGTGTGAGGACGCTGTCGCTCTGCACCGCCTTGACCTGCGTCGAGCTGTCATTCGGTGATATGTCAACCTTGGGGTTGCCGACCGAGTCGTATATCGTTATAAGCATATTTGAACGGCGTTTGAATTTTGTTAAAACGTGGGCACAGGCTCACGGAATTTAACTTTGAACCGGCTTGCCTGAACACCCTCTTTCCATAGATATGTGAGCGGTTTGTAACCGGATGATTCGACGAAGAACATCCGCAGCGTGAGGTTCAATTCGGTAAACCTCACATTGAGCCAGCCGTCCTCGCCGATCTTGAGGAAGGTTATAAACTCACGATAGCGGCGCAGCCACTCGCTCTTGGTTTCGGCGAACAGGGCGAAATGGAGAGTTACATCACGTTCCTCGTTCTTGACCTCAAGACGCGATGAGTATTTGGAACCGTTCTCTTCCCGGATATTGACCGCCACATGACCCTTTACCTTAGAGGCTGTCATGATAGCGGTAAGGTTCTCCCGGCCACCCTTCTTCTCCTCGGTCAGAAAGGCTCCGAACTCAGTCCATATATCAGTGCCGTTAATCACGACAAGATTTTTCAGTGCTTCAGTATCCATGCTATATTGTTCTTATTCCGTCCCTCATAATTTTCTTTATATTGTCGGACATTTCCTCGACTTTGTCTGCGGTGCGCTCTGTGTTCTCTTCAATCTTCCGAAGGCACTCGGACGCCTGAGTCATCTTTTCTGAAACATCCTCCATCCGTTCATCAATGGAAGCTACATGCAACTGGATACTGACACCGATTCCTTCAAGTTTCGTGCCTTGGTCTTGGCTCATGGCGGCGAACCCTCCGGCTTTACCGGATTGAGTTGTGCCGGAACCACCGTTAAGGTCAACTCCTGCGGCATCGGCTATATCATCAAGGCGATTCCCGGCTGCCGTCATAACTTCCTCGAACCTGCGCCGCCAATCCTCAAGGTAAGCGGCATCGGCGGTTCCGTCTATGAAAGCATCAGACAATTCATTGTAGAGCGGCTCAAGCACTTTGGCAAGGTCTCGGTACATGAATCCGTTGAGTATGGCATTGGCAAGAGTGTCCTCGGTAAACTCTCCGAGCTTGGATATATCGCCGCGCATCTCTTTAAGAGCATCTTTGGCATTGGAGAGAAAACTGTCGAAGGACACACCCATGACCATCTCGCGCATGGACTCCTTGCACTCGTTGATCTGGTCGATGAGTTCCTCGATTGTCTTGCCGCTTTCAACCCATGCCTCGTAGTATGCTTTTGCCGCATCACTGAGCTTACCTTGGTTGTACCAAAGTTCGATCATGTCGGCATTATATCCTCGGAGGCTCCATGTGGAAGAACCGCCATTAAGCGAATTGCCCCATTCGTAGTGGCCTTCGCTTCCCTGCAATTTCTCCCACAGCTCATCATATACGGCACTTTCCTTGCGGAGATTCTTCGTATATTCATCGAGAGCCGAGGACTGTGCCTCCCAAACGTTGACGCTTGAAGGCTTGGCGTATCCTTTCTCGATGAGCCAATTCAAGAGTTCCACATCTTTAATGATGTCTGAGATCTGACTGCGGTTGGCCGCATATTCGGCAGAGCGTTCCCGGAGCGCACGGTTGGTCTCAATCTCGGCAATATACCACTCTCGCTTCATTTCCTCCATCTTCTCTTTCCATGAGCTGAACAGCGAAATAATAGACGAAAGTCCACTCAGAGTGCTTGTGATACCACCGACAATATCCCCCGACCATATCTGCGCGATGCCGGTACCCATATCCATAGCCCCGTCGCAGAAAGTCAGTATCTCGTTCATCGAGTTCTTGAAGTTATCCCCGAAAACCGAGCCGAGGGATTCTCCCCAGCCCCGGATGGTACTCGTCACTTCCTTTCCCTTTGTATTGAGATCTTTGAGTGCGCCGGACACATCGCCTCCCTCCTTAATAGCTTTATTAAGTTCAGACCATGAAGTCCTGAAAGCAGCAAAAGGATTGTTCTTTTCAAGCTGCTTCCTAATTTCCTGTACCTGCTTGAGCATTCGCCGGTATTCATCGACAGTTATCTTGACGGCCTTTTTCACAAACTTGCCGTCGGCATCCTTTACCGGGATGGTTATTTCGACACCGTCGCCGTCAACCTTAGCATTCTCAAGAGTCTCCTTTGCCTGTGCATAGAAATCCTTGAGGACTTTATATCCTCGGTCGGATACCGTGCCGAACAGTTTGTCATAGAAATCGCTTGCCTGCAATATTTCTCCCTCAAGCGATGAAACAGAGGAACGGTAAGCCTGTTCACGGGCAGATATTGCAGACTTGATTTCGGTGGTGTCCATACCCTCGGATTCGAGTCGGGCAAGTTCGTTGTTGAGGATTTCCATATCAGCCTTATAGGATGATTCTATATCCCGGCGGCGTTGGTCGTAGTCCTTATACTGCTCAAGCAACTCGTTGAGCTTTTCCCGGTTCTTCGCAACTTCGTCATTCTCGACCTCGCGAATGGCATTCTGCATACCTTGGTTGGCGAGACGGCGAGCCTTGGCAATAGCCTCGGTTTGCTCCGGCGACAGCGTCCCGTTCTGCACCTCTCGCCACTTATCCTCTTGATCCTGTATTTCGGACATCTGCCTTTCGTAGTCAAGGGCAATCTGACGGCGACGTTTCTCTGCACCATCCTCAAGTTGGTCGATTTCCTCTTGCTGATTTTTCCATCGCAGTTTTCGCAATTCTTCTGCGACACGACGCTCCTGCTCGACACGATCATCTTTGTCGGGTTTGTCCGGCTTATCGGGTTTGTCCGGCTTGCCCCCATCCGGATCAACATCCGCACCGGGCATATTCGTCATGGTTCGTTCAAGCTCATTAGAGAGTTGTGTCATGGTGTCAACGTAACCCGAAATAGTCTGAATTGCATTTTGGCGAGCGGCATCCTGCCTATTAAGTGCTGCTTGGTTCCCTGCCTTTCGTCGCATTTCGTTTACAACACGTGCGCCTTCTGCTGTAAGATCTGTCCCCGATTGACCTCCGTATTCACTATGCCAGGAAGTAATGCCACCGACTGCACGGGCAGCAGCAACCTCTTCGGGAGTTAGGGTCTGGAAATCGGTATGCCCGGAGACACCAAAGCCTTGTCCTGTTCCCGATAATGCTCCGGCGTGGACTGTTTTATAGGTAAAAGTTTTATTCCTTTCAACTTCCGACACCATATCATCAGCCACCTGCTGAATTCGCGTTTCATAGGCTTTCAGTTCTGCGCGGAGAATAATCGCCGTCATCATATCTTTCGTATGCTGACGGAATATCTTCTCCATATCGTTGACGTTATCTATCTCTTTACCGAGCTTACGCCATTCATCTTTGGTGTCTGTGATGAATTTTTTCTTTTTATCAAAACTATCTCCAAGGTTCTCCCATGCTCTTTTTAACTTTAGGAACGAGGCGATTTGTTGCCCTGCCGAGTCAACAATGGCTTGAGCGAATTCTTCCTGCTGCTGTTTCATTTTCTCAGCCTGAGCCTGTCGTTCCTCCTCTGCTTTCTGAGCAGCCTTGCTCCCTTTGGCAAAGGCATACAAAGCCCCTACGACCGTCACACAGGCCATAGCGAGTAAGACATAGGGGTTTGCCTTGGCAACCGCATTGAACGCCGCCTGTGCGATTGTAGCGGCCTTGGTGACGATCACACCACGACCTTGGGCGGCGGTCTTTATCGTTTCTGCTGTTGTGGCGGCTTTTGTCTGAATAATTCCGATGCCCTGCATAAGCGCAGACTGCTTCTGCAAATTATTCTGAATGGAACTGAGTGCGTTGCTCGCAACAAGAGCTGCCTGTAATTTTGTCTGAGCCTCCACCAAATCCTCTTGGCTGACTCCGAACATCTCGGCTCCGGCGGTCGCCAAGCCGAAACTGTCGATGGCAAGCTGAAGGGCTCCCGTCAACTGATCGAAGCCTCGCGTATCGGAAGCTGCGTTATTAATGGCCGCAGTGGTATCGCCCATCGCGTCCCTCAAGACACCGGCCTGTTCGGTCAGTTCCTCGATATGACGTTGCAGAGCTTTCCCCTCGGCTGTGGCACGCTCTTCATCGCTGAGCTGAGCATAGGCGACCATGAGGGTGGCTATCTCTTGAGTAAGATTGCGGAGCTGCTGCCGGAGGGAGACATCTGCACCCTCCGACGCAGCCTTGAGCTGATTCTCCATATCGACAAGCTCGGCAAGTCCGGCTTTCTCGTCTTCGAGTTCCTTCCTGACTTCCTCGATACGAGCTTTGGCTTTGCTCCACTCAGCACCGGATGCGGCACTCTTGGATGCTTTCTCCAATTCCTTGAGAGTCTTTTCAAGGCGCGAAACGTGCTGTCTCTGCAACTTGAGAGACTCCGACACCTCCTTTAACTCGGCTGCTGCGTCATCGGAGAACTGACGGACTATTCTCCCGGCATTTTTCAATCCGGGAGTCAGTCCGTCTTTCATCAGGAATTCTATTTCGACCGGTTTCATTGTAAGAGATTGCTTCTGAAAAATCCTGCTATTTCGTTGGCTTCATCCTCTGCCGAACTTCCGGCTTCCGGCTTTGAGGCTCGTTTCTCAATATACCGGGGCGCATCGCTCAACATCATGATGAGTGTCTGATAATTGACCTTGTGGAGTATGTAGTCAATCGTCCATCCCGTGGCGGTAGCCACTTGCCACAGGAATCCGAAGGGGCTATGGGAATTCTCGTAGTGAGTCGTTAACTCCCCTTCTTTTTTTGGCTCAGTCTCAACCGCATCGGATTTGTCTTCTCGGCTGATCTGATAATAGGTATAAAAGGGTCGGTTCCCATGAGACGGACAAACTCCTTCACAGCCGCTATCTGATATTTATAGTGGACAAAATGGCGCACGAACCATGTCAACGGCTTTACATATATTGTCCGGCCAAGAGTCAAAGCGATCATCCGGCAGACCTTGTTTCCATGTTCGGCAAGGAACCGCATCTGCTCTTCCTTGGAGAATTTCTCCATGTCGGAACTTTTGACCCCCATTGACAAATATGTCCGGGCAATTTCGATTTGGCCGGACATACAGGGGCGGCGCATCGTCACCCTGAAGACTATCGGTCGTTTTCGGAACGGTAGCCGGAACTCCTTCAGGGGGAGGGAGACACCCACGTTTAAAAGTGCCTCCGCTGCCTCCTGTTGGATCATTCTGATGGTCTTGTCCTTCATACGTTACGAACCTGTCGAAGTCGGAGCGTCTTTGATTGTATATGGCGCGGAACCGTCGGTGGGTTTATTGACCTTGAGCTGACATTCAATCTTTGCCACTTCGGTAAGCGTGAGCTTTCCGGCGAGGCTTGCGAGAATGGTGCCGTTTGGAATGGTGATCACTTGGCCGGACACGAGATTGATCGTCCATTTGCCGGACTTCTGAACGAGTTCGGAAGGTGCCTCCCAGCCCGTGTAGTTCGGTTTGGTACCTATAAGTTTGCCGCCAAGGACTGCCGCGATATTCTCATAGTTGAGCTGAATGAGGTTGAAGGTAGGTGCAATCTGACCATTCTTCTGAAGGAGTGTCAGAACGGGAGCATCGGGCACCTGTTCCGCATCGACATCGACAGACTCCGGTTTGGTACCACCGAAATCGAATGAACCTTTTTCGATGTAGCCCATCGTAAAGTCATCGAAAGCAAGTGAGCCGATGCCATACAGGAAGTTTTTATTTTTTTCCATATCGGGATTTTGATAAGATGATTATTGTTGAGAGTACGCCGACAAACAGTCCGGCAATAAATGCCGCCAATGCGATTTGAATTGGATTTGAATGATGTTCGCGCTCCGTTTGAACGCTCTCCTTGAGATTGTCGAGAGCTTCGAGGGCGGCGTGGTATTGCTCCTCGTAATATTCCACTTCGCGCTGAAGGCTGTCGCAGGTAGCGGTAACGAAGATTGTGTCGCCTCTTAAGGAAACCTCGGCTCCGGCTTGACCGCTGCGCTTATGGTATGACGCACCTGCTGGGAGCTTAAGGAGGCTGTCCACGGATACGGTTATCTGAGCCTGACTCATCGGCACAGTCTCCTTGTGTATCTGCCTTATCACGGTTACGGTATCGTGCTTCTCTACCGTCTGCACTGTCTGAATCTGTTCCGTCTGTGTCTTTTTGGTTGTCGCGCAACTTACGCAGCACAGGACAGCCATCGGAATGAGGACAGCCGGAAGCAGCTTCGACAGCTTTGCGGAGACGCGCCATCTCTCTCTTGGTAGAGGCCATCTCCTTTTTCGTTGCCTGTAGGTCTTCTCTGGTTGCATTGAGTTCCTCTTTTAAAGGTTTGACAATATTTTCTACAAGAATCCGAGTGGCGTTTTCAGTGTTGGTGATGCGCACACTTTCGGCATCGGCCTTTGCTCTCTCGGCATCGGCGTTGGCCTTTCGGACTGTCGCCTTGAGCGTAATGACACCCACCATTAAGGCAAGGAAGCCACCGCCAAGAAGTATGTTAAGGATTTCACTGAATGTCATAACCACTCGGATTTGTTGATTATTGGTTGATGCCGATAGATTTCAGCCACTCCGAGACTTCAAAGCTCGGACACGCTTTCATAAACTCGAAGGGTTCGATGATGCCATTGCCGTTAAGGTCGGGCGACAGGTCGCGGTGCCCTATAATCTTGACATCGGGGAACCGGCGGTGGAAGTTGAGGACGTAAGCGGCCATTGATTTTTTCTGAGCCGCTGTCCGGGTATCCTTCGGATTCATGGATTTGTCGCAGCCACCTGCATACACGATGTGTCGGCTGATGGAGTTGTACCCTTTGGCTCCGTTGGTGACTTCCCACGGATCGACATTGGCATCCTCGTTATTATCTACAATACGCTCGACTGTGCCGTCGAGCCGGAACACGTCGGTATATCCCGGCTTTTTCCATCCCCTGCCACCGGCACTCACCGGGGAGCAATGCATACGCCGTATGTCTGCGGCGGACACATCACGACCCTCCGGGGTGGCGGTGCAGTGGATTACAAGATACTTGAGTCTTGCCATGCGTTACTTACCGTCAGTCTGTGTACCGCCGCCTGTAGTCGGAGCGGTATAGCCGCTCATCATTACAGCACCGGCATCAGCCTTCTTAGGCATTGCGATGAAGTAATGGCGGAAGTTGATTTTATTACGCTGGTATTCGGGGTCGGTCGAAGCCTCGCTGTAATACATCTTTGTGGAGCCGGTGGCCTTGAACACACGGGGGACATAGAAGGCAAACGAACACTGGAATTCACCTGCACTTGCAGCTGCTTGGACTGCCTTTTTCTTACCGGCGGTTGTATAGACGGGGTTGTCTCCGTAAGTATAGATGTCAAAGCCATACAGATTGCCGACAGTGCCGGTATTGCGGTTGATATTGAACTGCTCACGGAATGTCTGCTCGGAACGCAGCAGGTCGTTTACATGGTCGGGGCAAAGGACAAGACGACGATTCGAGGCCGGAACCTTGAGGTTGTCGAGAGCCTCTTTCAGACTGATTAGGTCGTTAAGGGTAAGACGATGTCGGCCTGTTGTCGGGTCTGCCGCGCCGGTAGTCTTAAGGACAGGTGTCTTGGCTGTATTCTCCTGTGCGCACAGTGCGTGTGCCGCTTTTGCGAATTTAGCATCGCTGAGGGCGTTGGCATGGCTTTCCTTGACACGGGACATCTTGTCATACGAAATGGCATACAGTTCATCGTCGGTGACGGGAGTGACCTTTGTCTGGAATTTGTCGAGCGAGATGGCGATATCCTTATCTTCGAGTGCCTGAAGCGGAATCGGATAGGTCGTGTTATTGATGAGGACATCGGGGTCAACACCCACTTCTACAAGGTGGATGACATCGTTGTTGACGATAGACGATTGGTCAGGAACACCGTCGAGCCATGAGCCTGTTAGGAACTCGCGGAGTCCTTTCACAAGCTCGCCTGTCCATACCTCGGTATAGACTCCGGCACGGAGTGCGCCTTTGGGAACCGGCGCGAAGCTCATGGTGATACCTATGGCCACCATGAAGAGCATACCGACGAGAGGGGGAACGCCGAGAAGCGTTGCGATGATTGCGCCCATGAGCATATTGAAAAGCAGAGCGCAGATGGTTTTGGATGCTGTTTTCATCGTTGTTGATATTTGGTGTTAGATGTTGCATTCGTAGCCGTATTCGGCTTTGAACAGGCGGCGGTATTCGGCAGGATTCTCGCTGCGCATTTTGCGAAGTTCTTCTTCGGGAACCTCGCTGAACTTGTTGTAGGTCTTCTGACCGGCTGAAGAAGTGCCGCCATTAGACGGAGTGATGGTTTTACTGAGCTTTGCCGCCGGGGTCATTGTGTCGAGGATCACCTTGAGACTGTCGATGCCGATAGTCTTGCCGAGATTGATGAAGTGTTCCTTTTTGTCGGGAGTGAGACGGTTTTCTTTGATGGCGGTCTCTACGGCAGAAGTTACCTGCGCGAGAGTCAGCGCATCCTTGTCTTTTTTGAGCTGCTCCACTTCTGCGGCAGTAAGGTTCAGCTCGCCGATTTTTGCAAGCACGGCGGTTTCGTCAGCCGTTTCCGGCAAACCCAGTTTGAGGGCGATGGTCTTGAGTTCCATTTGCTGTTTTGTTGTTTGAGGTTTATTACTGAGCATAGGCAGGGGATTCTCGCTGTCCCTGCCAAGCGTTATCTGCTTTCCATTGTGGCGCATGACTATGGCATTGTCATTGGCTCCGATGTCAACGATGGAGGTCTCGAAGATTTTACTCTTCGTAATGGTAGGCGCGGTCTGCCCGGCCACAAGATGTTCCGGCTCTTCACTAAGTTCAAGTACGTCGATTCCGATGCTGACCATTCGGAGAGAGCCCACCTCCCATTGTTTTTTACACTGCTTGGACAGTTCGGTCGCGCAGTCGAAGACCGGCTCGCCGCTGATCTCGCCGTCCTTGACCTCGATGTCCTTCATGTAACCGATGACCTTGCCGCGCTCGTGCATATACAGCAGCACAGGGTTCCGCTCATATTGTGCGGTGTCACACCCGGCTGTCAATACCCGGCTTCCGTGGCTGTTGAGACTGTCATCGGTCATTCTTACTCTTTTTCCCATTGCGGTCTTTGCGTTTGAAATTCGGTGCAATATTACGACGTAATCCTCTGCCCGACAAGAAAGTGTGCAACGGTTGCACACTTGTATGAAACCGTTGCACACTTTTTTTGTTCTTAGGCGTGAACTCTCCAATTTTGCATTGATTTTCGGCTCGACATCCTTATGCTTGCCGGAATGTAACCGCGCAAAATCATTATCAATATGACAAAAGCAGAACTCGAAAGAAAAAAAGACCTTGCCCGTACCCTGTATATGTCCGGGAAGGAACAGACCGAGATCGCGGACATGGTCGGCGTATCGAGGGTAACTATATCGAAATGGTGTACTGCCGACGGATGGAAGGAGACCCGTGCTGCAAAAACAATATCGCGCCCGGAGCTGATCAAGAAGCTGCTGCTTGCAACAAACACCCTTCTTGACAAAGTGAACGCTTCCGGCGACCTAAACCTTATCGACAGTCTCGGAGATAAACTCTCCAAACTGACAGCCGCCATTGATAAACTCGACAAATCACAGGCAAATGTCGTGGCTGCAATCGAAGTATTCACCGCTTTCTCGAAATATCTTGAGTTCCGGGCAAAGACAGACCCGGAGATTACTCTTGAACTTATCAAGACAGTCAACAGATTGCAGGACGGGTTCCTCATAGAGTCTTTTAACAAGGGAACACTCGTTTGCTATGGCGACTAAATGGACAAAAGAACAGAAGGAGGCGTTTGAACGGTGGCAGGAACATTGCCGGGAAGTTCAGACCCTGACAGCTGTGTCTATGGCTATCGCCAAAGAGACCCCGGTTGAACGCGACAGGCGTATAAAACGGTTGCTCTCGGACTATGACGAGTTCTGCGAGTATTACTTCGCCCATTTCCTTACATTGCGCGACAAGACAACCGGCGAGGTCATCAAGACGATACACAATGCCCCCTTCCACACGAAAGCAGCTCTGAAGATAAGGAATACCCCCAACCTCAAGGCTGTGTTCAAATGGCCACGAGGTCATGCCAAGTCAACCCATATCGGTGTGTTCATTCCTCTTTGGCTGATTTTCCAACCGAAGAGGCTCATCAATTTTATGATAACCGTCGGCAAGTCCGAAGACAGCGCAATCCGTCTGCTCGGCGATTTACAGGCCGAACTTGAATTCAACCAGAAATTGATTGCCGACTTCGGCGAGCAGAAAAACCTCGGTTCTTGGCTTGAGGGAGAATTCAAGACCAAGGGCGGTGCCAAGTTCCTTGCTGTTGGCCGTGGACAGTCTCCCCGTGGTCTCCGTGACCGCGAGGCTCGCCCGGATTATATTGTCATCGACGACTTGGACGATGACGAGATATGCCGGAATGAAAAGCGTATAAAGGATTTGACCGATTGGGTGAAGGAGGCTCTGTTCGGTGCGCTCGACGTTGGCCGTGGCCGTTTTATCATGGTCGGCAACCTTATCTCCAAAAACTCGGTGCTTGCCAATATTGCCGCTTCCAAAGGTGTTCATGTGTCCGAGATAAAGGCTGTTGACAGCGACGGGAACCCGGTATGGGCTGAAAAATGGACTAAGGAAGAGGCACAGGCATACAAGGATTTTGTCGGTTACAGGGCATGGGAAAAGGAGATGATGCACAACCCCATCACAGACGGCACCATCTTCAGGCATGAATGGATCCGGTTCAAGCGTATGCCCAAACTCGACAAGTACGATATGCTTGTCTGCTATACCGACCCGTCGTTCAAGTCAACCACAGCCAATGACTATAAGGCGTGTCGCCTGTGGGGTAAGATAGGAACCGAGCTGCATCTTATCGACACATACGTCCGACAGGATACCGTCTCCGGCATGGTGCGTTGGCTGTATAACCTTTATGAAAGTTTGCCGGAGAATGTCGTAGTGACATTCTATATGGAGGCGAATTTTATGCAGGATATTATCCTCGATGAGTTTGCGACGGAAGGAAACATTCGCGGCTATCAGCTGCCCATCATGCCGGACACCCGAAAAAAGCCGGAGAAGATTCAGCGCATCGAGGCGGTCTCGCCTCTGTGGGAACGTGGATTCGTATTCTACAATGAAGCTCTCAAGGGTACCCCGGACATGGAGGTGGGCATAGAGCAGACTCTTGCACTTGAACGTGGCTCCCGTGTCCATGATGACGCGCCGGACGCAGACGAAGGTGCTATATGGTTCCTACAGCGAAGCACAAGACAAGAGACATTCAAACCGGTGTCGATACCGCGTCGGCACCCTAAAAATTCATGGTGATATGTTTAAGACCATCAAAAAGTATTATGCCGCATGGCTATACAAGAGAGCCGTGCGCAAGGCTAAAAAACTCGCCGAACTGTTCGGTATGAAGTATTATGTCATTCACCTCGGAGGCTCTCTCAAGGTCGTTCCGAAACAGACTATCAAGGAACTCATCAAGCGCAAGCGATTCCGCAAGGGTGTGACTGTCGAGGATATTGAGAGACACGCTCTTTTCGTAACAACTTAATTTCAGCGTCATGTTTATCACCGACAACGACTACGCCGTGGTCATAGGCGAAGATGCGCTCAAGGTTATCTCCCGTGCCTCTGAGGAAAACCGCGCCAATGCGGAACTTGAGGCAATCGAGGAAATTTCCGGCTACCTGCGTCCTGTCTATGACTGTGAGGCGATTTTTTCAGCCGAAGGGAATGCCCGGAACAGGCTTATTGTCATGCGGACTGCCGACATAGCCCTCTATCATCTTGTGGCCTCGCTCCCTCAGAAGATGGGTATTGAGATTCGCAAGGAGCGTTATGAACGGGCTATCGAATGGCTCGAAGGCGTTCAGTCCGGCAAGATCATCCCGGACTTGCCGCTGATTGAAGAAGAGGACACACCCATCATGAACGGTACTATATTTCACTCGGAGCCACGACTCCGTCATAATTGGTAAAACTATGGGCGTACTCGACAAATTCCTTGAGAACTTTCGCTCCAAAAAGAGCGACCCCATGATATTGAATACCCCATACGGGGAACTGAATCTTGCCAAGCCGAAAGACCGGGCAAAGTTTCAGAGTATCGTCATGGACATACATCGGACTACTGATGCACTGACGCGAAAGGACATCGCGGATTGGAGGGCGGCATGGCAGCTGGCAATAAATGTTGACAACCCGAACCGGCAGCGTCTCTATGACATATACAGGGATGTTGCCGTTGACCTCCACCTCTCCGGCTGTATCGAGCAGCGGCGAGGATTCGTGATGTCTCGTTCATTCAAACTCGTTAACGAATCCGGCGACGAGGATGAGACAGCCAAACATTATTTTGATCAGTCATGGTTCAAACAACTCTTGCGCCTCTGTCATGATTCGTTATGGTTCGGTCACTCATTGATTGAACTCGGAGAGCTCACGCAGGACGGAGACGGTTGCCTGTCTTATGACGGTGTCCGGCTCATACCTCGCAAGCACGTTATCCCGGAGTATCACCGCTGTGTCCAAAATGTTGGCGACGACTGGACTTCGGGCATAGACTATCACGAAAGGCCATATTCGGATTGGCTGATAGAAGCCGGACAGTCTGATAATCTCGGTCTGTTCCTCAAGGCGGCACAACAGACAATTCCTAAAAAGAACGCTCTCGCGTTTTGGGATGCCTTTGCCGAGATATTCGGTATGCCCATGCGTGTCGCCAAGACAACTACACGCGACCCCAAGGAGTGGAGACGTCTTGAGCAGATGATACAGGAAGCCGGGAGCAACCTCGGTATGGTTACCGGCATGGAGACGGAGGTTCAGTTTGTCGAATCCGGCAAAGGGGATGCCTTCAATGTATATGACAAGCGCATTGATCGTGCCAATTCGGAACTGTCAAAGCTGACCATCGGCCAGACCATGACAATCGAGGACGGCTCATCGCTGTCTCAGTCCGAAACGCACTTACAGGTATTCGAGAACCTTGTGGAGTCTGACCGCGATATGCTCCGCGACATCGTAAATAATCAGCTTATTCCTCGCATGATCAAGCACGGCTTCCCTCTCAAAGGCTTGCGCTTTGAATGGGACGATGCAGTGGACTATACGCCGGAACAGCAGATTAATTACGAGACTATGATCCTAAATAATTTTGAGGTCGATCCTTCATACTTTGCCGACAAATACGGTATGCCTGTGGGAGACCGCCGGGAGATGGCACCAACCATGCCGCCTGGAGATGATGTGGAAGACGGCGATGACACGAAGCCGGAGGATAAGGGCAAGCAAAAGAACGGCAGACCTTTTTTCGACTAAGCCCCACTGACTATGTGGGGCTGCATGAACGCTATGCCCGTCTGCTCAGGAATATGCCGGAGGTGTTCATGGCCGGGCGCAAAGAGCGTGAAGATGAAATACGCAAGCAGCTCTCAGTTCTGTTCGACGGCATGATGAAGGCCGTATATAAAACCGAAGGAGCGCAGCTCTCCATCGACATTCTATCGACGCCGCAAGTCCGAGAATTCATAGAGAGTCATGCGTCTGTCCTTGACTCGTCATTCGAACAAGTAAAGATGTCCGATGCCATGCGTAAAAGACTCCACCGCTCGGACTTTATCTTCTCCGGCATTAAGACATTCCACGAACTCAACGAGGCTTTCCCCTCGCTTGTAGATGAGAACGGCGAACGAAAATCGTTTGAACGCTTTTTGAACGATGTTCGAAGCATAGACCAGACCTATAATGCAAACTACCTCCGGGCGGAGTATAACTTTGTCACCGCTTCGGCAGAGATGGCCGCTAAATGGGAAGGTTTCATGCAGAATGGCGACCGATACAATCTACAGTACCGAACTCAAAAGGATGATAAGGTTCGCCCGGAACACGCCGCCCTCGATGGTGTGACGCTCCCTCCTTCCGACCCGTTTTGGGCGGAGTTCTATCCTCCGAATGGATGGAACTGCCGATGCACTGTCGTACAGGTTCGCAAGTCAAAGTATCCGGCGACATCCCATGCCGAAGCTATGAGGCTTGGCGACGAGGCTCTGCAACGCGACAGCAAGGGAATATTCCGCTTCAATCCCGGACTTGAGCTAAAGACGGTGCCGGACTACAATCCCTACACCATACGACGCTGCCGGGATTGCGACATAAACAAGCGGAAATTCGCATTCAGGCCGATGAACAGTCTGTGTGAGGCGTGTGCCATCATAAATGAGTGTTACAACGACCTGTCAAAATCCGAAAGTGCCGTTGTCAAAAAGCATTATATGCGTGAGATGGAACCGCTTCTTACAAAGAAAATTTCTGTCAATGGCAACGGACATCCTATGAGTGTCGGGTTCTCCAAATATGGGAACAAGCATTTATACGCCGATACTTTCGGGAGGAGTTCCGTGCTGACTAAAGATGATCTCGCCTCACTTGACTCTCTTTTAGCCGGAGCGAAATTCATAAAAAAAGTGTCGAAATCAAAACCTCGCCGCGACCGCATCGAGAGATTCTACTATTATGAGGCTGAGCTGCATGGCAGGAAGGTCTATCTCAATGTCGGAGAAACCGACATCATATCGCGTACCGGCAAAATCAGACATGACCGATTCCTGTATTCGATAACGGATACGATACAATAAAAAAAGAACCGACTGTGGCGACACCTTATGCTTTACGCAAGTTTAGCCCACACACAGTGCGATTCTTGATTGCAAATTTACAAACAATTTCTGACATACAAAAGTTTATGAGCACGATTTTAATGCTTTTCAAGACCGCCAACAGGCTTCTGATATAACTTATTCACTGCTGAACGCCAAATTATGAGTAAATTTGCAGTCTCAAAGGCGGAGTCCCTCAATAGGCCGTGTGGTCTATCGCGGCAACAACAACGCGAATGCGAATGGCGGCGTGTCGTACGCGAATGCGAATAACGATGCTTCGAATGCGAACACGAATGTCGGCTCGCGTCTGGACAACCAACAATCGGTGTACATCACCGGGAACGTGTTCCCTACGAGGTGCCGAGAGGGATAAGCCACGGCAACAGCGGCGAAAGCCGGAAAGCCGGAACATCAAGTGAACGAGTAGGGTTTGGTAGGCGTAAGCTCGAAGAACCCGGACTCGGAGAAGGAAGGCTCAAGGAGCCGGTTGTTACACATTTCTAAAACGCTCCGCACCATGCGTCGAGAAGGACATATCATAGAGGAGATTGTCGCCTATCCCAATATGGCACAGTCATTCGACCAAGTTCTGCGAGGCACAAGCCGGAAGCGGAGCCGACAGGGTCGTTGGCTATTGGCGCACCGGGAGGAGGTTATAGCGGAACTCTCGGCTCAGATTGCCGACGGCAGCTATTTCATCGCCGGTGGATACAGGGAGCGCACAATCATCGAGGGCGGCAAAGAACGGCACATACAGGTTCTTACGATGAAAGACCGCATCGCCGTCCATGCTGTGATGTCTGTTGTCGATGAGCATCTGAAATGCCGCTTCATACGCACGACTTCGGCAAGCATCAAGGGTCGCGGTATGCATGACCTCAAGGCTTACATCGAGCGTGATCTCCGGGAACACCCGGACGAGACCCGGTTCTGTTACAAGTTCGACATCTCCAAGTTCTATGAGAGCGTCAGTCAGCAGTCCATTATCGATTGCGTCCGGCGCATCTTCAAGGATGAGAAGCTGATTGTGATACTTGAGCGGTTTATCCGTATGATGCCCTCCGGGGTGAGTATAGGCTTGAGAAGTTCCCAAGGACTTTGCAACCTGCTCCTGTCGGTTCATCTCGATCACATTCTTAAAGACCGTCTCGGAGTGCCGTTCTATTATCGATACTGCGATGATGGTGCAGTCCTTGCCGCCTCCAAAGAGGAACTGTGGAGAATCCGGGACATCGTCCATGAGTGCGTGGGGAGCATAGGTCTCAAGATAAAAGAGAACGAGCGTGTATTCCCGGTAACCGAGGGCATTGATTTTTTGGGATACGTCATCTATCCCGACCATGCGCTTATCCGCAAGCGCATCAAGAAGAAGTTCGCCCGGAAGATGGGCGAAGTGAAAAGTCGTAAAAGACGACGTGTGCTTGTTGCATCATTCTACGGAATGGCCAAGCACGCGCAATGTAATAATCTTTTTAACAAATTAACAGGCATAGAAATGAAATCATTCAAAGACCTCAATGTCGCTTACAAGCCTGATGACGGCAAGAAGCGATTCCCCGGAGCGGTGGTAAGCATCCGGGAACTGGTGAACCTTCCCATCGTAGTCCGCGACTTCGAGATGGGAGTCAAGACCTCGCAGGGCGAAGACCGCTGCGTTGTCGCCATCGAGCAGAACGGCGAACAGAAGAAGTTCTTCACCAATTCGGAGGAGATGAAAAACATCCTCCAGCAAGTTAGTGAAATGCCGGACGGGTTCCCCTTCGAGACCACCATCAAGGCGGAGACCTTCGGCAAAGGTAAAACCAAATACGTCTTTACTTAAACATGAAACGAGTCCAAGGCAATCCCGATGTCGCTCTGATTGAGTGTACCAACCCGATCAGAAAAAAATGGCGCATCCGTTGGGACGTAACTACTGACGAATCCGGCACCACCTCCTACATGGAGGAGGAGTTCAACCATCAGCCTTCCGTGGAGGAAATCAAATCAATCATCAGCGGTTGGATTGATGAGCAAACCCGAAATGCAATCCTCTCCGGCTTTTCGTATGAGGGCAATACCGTCTGGCTCTCTATCGAGAATCAGACCAACTATGAGAGGGACTACAACAAGGCCAGACTCGGTTTGCCGGGATCTCTGCCTGTCACCTTCAAATTCGGCTCTGATGAAAAGCCGGTCTACCGTATATTCGAGACCATCGGTGACATCGAAGAGTTTTACCAAGGCTACACATCCCACATCAAGAAGATACAGCTTGCCGGATGGAACGCCAAGGACGCGATTGACTTGGAACTCTACCGAGTAGACTGACCCATCTGCCCTTCGGGGGAGGGCATAAAAAATGCCCCCGGCCTGTTAATAGTCGTCTCACTTACTTTTAACAAACAACACGGTTAGACCGGCCGCCGGGGGCATAATGCCTTCTCCGGCCGATCTAACCGTGCTTGTTATATAAGTGAGACAGTGCAAAATTACAAAAATTTCGGGACATGACCATATTTGAGATTCTGAAATTCAACCGGGAACTGCTTAACAGGCTCCGTAAATCCGGGATTCGACTTGAAGATGCCGACTACATCGACCTTTTCGTTGACTTCAACAAAATGGTCGCCGCCGGAGAAAAAGTGTCGTATGCGGTGGCTTGCCTTGCCACCAATTACCGTATATCAGAGCGCAAAGTCTATACTCTGATCAAGCGGTTCCAAAGTGACTGCAATCCGGGTGCAGTGTAATTCGTCGTGTCGATAGTGTGCCACAGTCGCCGGTGCGCTAACTTTGCACTGTTTCAATTCTCTCAACAAAATGGCGACAAACAAATACCATCAAATCCTCAAGCGGATTCTTGAAAAAGGACGTGAGCAGTCCAACCGCAAGGGGAATATAAAATATTTGCTCAACGAACAGCTTACGCTGACACCTGCCGACCTACTTGATATTTTCGAAGGACACGGCATCGCCCGAAAGAAGCTGCGCTCTGAACTGAAGCTCTTCATGAGCGGCGAAAGGTCGGTTGAAAAATACCGCGAGGCCGGTATCAATTGGTGGGATTATTGCGGCTCAATACTCGTCAATTCCTATCCCACTTACTTCGAGAAGCTGCCGCCTCTAATCAGACGTATCAATACCGAGAAACGCAATTCCAAGAACTATGTGCTTTTCCTCGGCGCGACCGAGGTGGAAAGCAATCAGGCACCGTGCCTGTCGCTTGTGCAGTTTCAGATAGAGGACGGCTCGCTTGTGCTGACAGCATATCAACGCAGTTCCGATGCCAATCTCGGACTCCCTGCCGACATATATCACCTCTACCTCATGGCGCGTCATATCGATTTGCCGTTAAAATCAATCACACTGTTCCTTGGGAATGTCCACATATACGAGAACAACATTGAAAATACAAACCGGCTGCTCTCCGGCGAGGATGCGGTCAAATTCGAATTAAACGTATGAGCGCACTCTACCTATCGGCACCGCTTCCATTCGTAGGACAAAAACGAATGTTTGCAAAGCACTTCATAGAAGTAATCAAACAGTATCCTCCCGGCACTGTATTCGTTGATCTGTTCGGCGGCTCCGGCTTGCTCTCTCACATCACCAAGCATTTCCACCCGGAGTCAAGAGTGATATATAATGACTTCGACAACTACCGGCACCGCATCAACAACATCGAGCGCACCAACCGGCTGCTCTCCCTCATACGACCTATATCAGACCGATTCGAACGGCATAAGCCTATAACCGGGGAGTCCCGTGAGCAGATATTCAAACTGCTCGAACAGGAAGAGCGAGAGAACGGGTATATAGACTTCATCACGCTCTCGTCCTCGCTGATGTTCTCAATGAAGTACAAACTGAGCATCGAAGATATGCGCTCCGAGGTACTATACAACAATGTCCGCAAAAGCGACTATGCACCTTCCCCGGATTACCTTGCCGGGCTTGAGATAGAATCCTGTGATTACCGGGAACTGTTCGAGCGGTTCAAAGACACTCCGGGGGTCGTGTTTCTCGTTGATCCGCCATACCTTTCCACCGATGTCGGAACCTATCGTATGTATTGGAGACTCGCCGACTATCTCGATGTGCTGTCGGTTCTGCCCGGCCACAACTTCATATATTTTACTTCCGAGAAATCGTGCATAGTCGAACTGTGCGAGTGGATGGGTCGCCACCCCTCGCTCGGAGACCCGTTTGCCCGTTGTCAGAGGAGGGAGTTCAAAGCGACGATGAACTACAATGCCCGGTACACGGACATCATGCTGTTCACGATACCCGGTCTCCCTCCCGACAACGCCGCATAAGGCCTTTTTCTCGCCCATATATCGCAAGAGAGCCGTCACCCGATAAAGGTAACGGCTCTCTGTCTTTTGACGCGACACAGCGCGTTTATTTGCCTATTCTTTTGATGGCGATAAAGCTGTAGACCTCGATGCTCTCCACAATATCCTCGTGGTTATGGTTCGTGATCGATTCTTCGAGAGTGAAATCTGCGAAGCTATTGCCTTCAAGTCCGGCAAGCACATCATGAATCTTATCCGGCAGCTCAAAGAATTGCCCGGAGCCGTCGGAACCGTCTGCCACGGCAGATGCCCAGTCAGTCACGATATGCAGACGCACTCGCGCCTCGGCTCGGTATTCGGTGCCGGGCACTATGGATTTCCATTGTACCGGCTCAATCTCGACGAATACCGCCGGACGTTCCCACGCGGATTCCTGTTCTATGAATTCCACGTTCTGATTCCACAAGTCGATGTGCTTTATGGCTCGGTCGTTCAAGTCATCATCGGCATCGAGAGGAGCGATATGGTACTCCCCGACAGCGTTGACACACAAGAGAGTCAGACGCTGCTTGATTTTGTCGTAAAGTTCTTTTCTCATCGTTCTATAATATCAAAATCGGTGTTAAAAAATTCAGTGAGATTCTCTTCGATAATTTGCCTTACAGTCTGCTCGACTTCGGGGGCGGTTCCAAGGAATCGGCGGCGAGGTATCCTTATTTTTGTGCCGACCTTCATCAATGCCATGAATTTCCAAAATTCGGCTTCCGTAGATAACTGCACCGTTCTTTTATCCTTGCGCAATGAGCCGTCCTTGCGTCTGCCGAATGAACCTGACGTATCATAGTATTTATGCCAGAAGAACCGTTTCATCTTGGCTGTTACCTTGATTTCGCCACCTTCGTTATGAATGGCTGCTGCCGGATGCTCCGTTCGGAACACAATGCTGTTCTCTGTCTCATAACTTCTGATGCTCCTGCGGAGACCGCCGGTGTCAACAAGGATATGACCGCCGGGACGGGTCGGACTCTTACGCCGCTGCCATGCCTCCGAGAAGAATGCCTGTCTCTCGAAATTGCGGTCGAACTCATCGGTCATCTCAACCTGTATGTCCCGGAGGATGTTCTTGATTATTTGGTCGTAATTATTCGCCATCGTCTTTCAGCATATCGAAAAGGTTAGGAGATTCGGGTAAAGTTTCAGTGAACCCCGGCTTTGTCGGAGCTTTCAAAAGGTTGTAAAAAGTACGTTCACAGATACCATACACAGGATATATGTACCTGCGCCATATTTCCCGGTTGGGAATTCCATGCTTGGCGTGTTGGTCATATATCCTGTTGATGTCTGCGACTCGCTTCTGATAACTCTTTCCGGGTTTCTTACCCATGCGTCAGTATCGTTTGTTGTGATGCGGTTTATACGGTCTGATGTCCAATGTCATCTCGCAGCTTACGGTTACCCTGCCGCTGCCCTCGCACTGAAGGCAAGTGTGGAATTCGCCTTCTTCATCCCCGGCCACCCTGCCGGTGCCTTTGCAGACCCGGCAGAGGGCGACCTTGGGAGGTCTTGTTATTTCGCGTTTCATGCGGCACCTTCTTCTTTTTTGGGTTCCACGAAGAAGGTCTCGTCCTGCGTCACCGTAATGCCGCAGTCGATCATCACTTCCCGGAGGGTTACTCCCGGACTGAGCGGTTCGCCCGGCTTGGCAATTTGTGCGTCGCGCTCGGCCAAAAGCCTGTCCTTGGCTATCTCCTCGGTGGTGCGGATATAGCCGGGGAGCAGCCGTTTCACAAGCTGGAGTGCGCTTGCCCATGTGAAACCTTTGAGGGTTTTGAGCTTGGGGGTGCCGGTGCGGAAGCCGATGGTGCCATGAACCATTTCGAGGCTCTTCTTCTTGCTGAAGAGTTCCGGCTGATTCTCGGTGGCGTAGGCTTGGAGCGTGTCGAAAGCCTCGTCCTGCGTCGCCTGTAATTGCGACAGGCGGTCTTGGTGCTTCTCTCGGATCTGTGCGCACTTCAGCTCAATTTCGGCTGTGATTTTCGCACGTTCTGCGTCTGCCTTGGCGTAGGTTGCGAAGGCTTCTTCTGCGGCTTCTTTGGTAACGCCGGAGATAACTGTTTTTTTCTGTCTTTTTGCCATTGTTGAAATTGGTGTTATATGGTGATTATTCTTCGGTGGGTATTAACTCTTCACATTGGAATTCGACGAGGTTGGCTTGGTTCGTCGCCCATTCAGCTATCTCTCGCAAGAGTTCGACGTAATCACCGTTCTCCATGTCCGAGGTGTGGAGCTGAATGTAGTTTTCGATTTGTTTTATTACTTGCTTCATTTCAGTTGTAGCTTGTCATGCCGGGAGCGGCAAGGTTTATGAGATATGTTATACGTTGCTGAGGTGTTTCCGGGGTTTGTGTCGGTTCTGACTTCTTGCGCTGCCATCCCTTGCGCTTTATGGAGCGGAGCTTGGTGGCGAGTTCCATCAGTTCCTCTATCGAGAGCTGCCCGAAGGCTTTCCCGGAGATTCGGGGGTGGCGGCAGAAATCATTTATCTGCGCCCAATCGGTCGTATCAACTTCAAGTTCCTGCATCAGCTTGAGTGCGATGCTCCGGCGACGCTTGAGTTCGTCTCTCGTCCCATTCATCCCCTCGATGGCGATGCAGAGGTCGGTATATTCCTTCCGCGTCATTTCCTTGAGGGAATCGGTGCGTCCGGCAGTATATTGCAACACAAACTGACGCTTTGCCTCGTCCGGCTCTCCATGAATGGTGAGCTTGTGAAAGGCGGAGTAGAACCGCCCGAAGTTAGTTACCTGCTGTTTCATCGTTCTTGGTCTGTTCTTGTTTGTAGTGAAGCATTGCCATCAGAGTCTCTTCAGACAGGTGCTTTGCAACTCCTAAGAAATAAGTGTCCACATACTCGGCGATTGCCCATTCAGAGGCATACTCAAGGTTCTTCTCGATGAATTGAGCTTTTTCGGTTCGGCCTAACTGACGAAAGACCTGATTGATGTTTTGTGCCATTTTATTTATTCTTTATTCGGTTTCCAATCTATCGTTACCAAGGCGATGACTTCGCCAGTTCCTTCGCAGTCGGGACACATCGTCTCCCAAGGCTGATGCTTTGTGGGTGGAAAGTATCCTCTGCCGTGACAATAAGGGCAGGTCATTGGCCGGGAGCAGAACCCCTCTTTTCGGATACGTCCCTCCGGCTCAAGTATTATTGTTTCACTTTTCTTACTCATTTATCCGATATTGTTTGAAGTTCTTAAAACACCTTCTTCCCACACTACATAATAGCTGCCGGGGTCTTCGGTGAATCGTCCTTGGCAAAATGCCTTGTAACCTACCACCCGGACTTTGATCCCGGCGATATATCGAAGACGGACGGACGCTTTGCCCATTGGCTGTCCCTTATATTCCTGCGATATAAAGATGAAGCTCTTTGCCGGGAAGCGTTCTATTAACTGTTTTGCCTGATCGTATGTCCACCCTGCGACTTGGAAGCTGTCAATTACCACAAAGTGCGGACTTTTCGGCTTGGCGAGACGCTCAACGAGTTCATCATACGTGTCGCTTGTTGCAACCCGGAACCTGCCCTGAACATCGCCCATCTTAAACAGTTCGACCCTGTCCTTGAACGATTGCCCCACACCTTCCTCAAAGGAGCAGTAAAGCACCATGCCGTAGTTGCAGAGTTCCTTGGCGAGCTGCATCACAAAGCTGCTCTTGCCGGAAGCGGACGCACCGCTGATAAACCATGCCTCGTTGGTGGTCGGGAAGCCGAAAGGTCGGCTCCACCGCTCACCCCACGGCAGGGTTTTGTAGGTCTTGGCAAGAACCTCTTTCGGACTATATGCTCGCTTGGCCATCGTTACTTCTTCTCTTGAGTCTTTTTCAGTTCCGCTATAAGCAAATCTGCTTCTGCTACAGCGTCCTTAACATCATCCTCTCTTGATGTCAAGAGTTTTCTACGCTCCATATAGACGGCGAATGCAATCTCGTATCGACGCTGCTCCCAATCGGGTTCAGCATCCTGCGCCCTGCGCATCATTCGGTTGATATTGATAACCGAATCCATATACTGCTTTTCAATAACTGTCATGATTATTTACGTTTTGAGGTTTTATGAGGGAACTTATAGCACCATCCCATGATTTTTTCCAGCTTAATGCCTTCGGGTAAAAGTCCGAAGGTATTGACCTTTACGATGCCTAACTTAGGACATACGCGACCTAAATGAAGGTCGGTGTATTTGCCATCCTGAAAGACCACTCGAATCTCGCGTCGCTTGTTGGCTTTTGTCAACTCTGACGGGTCTTTAAGCACTCTTCGGCTACCATCCGCAAACGTGACTTTAATTTTGAAATCCATCATTGTCTCTTTAGTTTTTCGATTTCAGTATAAACTCGGCGAAGTCCTCCGCCTGTCTTCCGGGCAATCTCCCCGGCATCGATGCCTTCCGGCGCATTGAGCTTGGCCACGATTCGAGCCTGTTCAATGAGGAACTTGGTGCGCTCCTTGCTATCGTCCGGCGTAACCTTGCTGTAGCGGTCACCGTAACGGCTGAGCATCTCGGTGTAGCCCACCTTCTTGCACTCGATGGAGCGATTGATTTTCTCCTTGAGACCGTCGGCTCCCATCATGTACCATGCGCAGCATCGCTCGGTGGCATTCCACAGTGCCTTGAGTTCGAGGAAGGCTTCATACTGAAGGTCTCCTGCCTCGTCAAGAATGATTAGGGGGCTGTCGATGGAGCGGAGATAAAAGACAAGGTCTTCATACACGTCGGCATACCGGCCTTTACTGTCCACGCCAAACTCGGCGGCAATCTTGCGCACGAGCTTGAGCTTGGTCTTGACCTGTGAGCAGTCGATGTAGATGGCGTTGGGGTGCGTCTTGACATAGTGCCGGGCAGTGAATGTCTTGCCGATATTGGGCAGGTCGCACATGATCGCGCTGATGCCGCTCGACTGACAGGCTTCAAGCTGTGCCGTGATGAACATGAAGGTCGGGGTCTTAGCTACCTTCCATTCGATTTCTCCCCGGAGGCTGACTCCGAGCTTACGGGCGATGCTTATCCAGTTGGCGTCGCTCAGAACCCGGTCGGTCTGGCCGTTCTTGACCGCGCTGTAAACCGATGTGGTGATACCCAAGGAGGCTGCGTGTTTCGCATCGCTCGGATAGTTGGCGCGGTTCGACTTGATCGCGGTGAGGATTTTGTTTTTGATGTCTGTTGTAATCATATTCTAACAGTGTTATAATTTCGTTCTATAAGTCTTGCAAAGCTCGTGCGGCGTAGTCTTCACTGAGTCCGTATTCTTGCGTTTCTCGCGTTTCCGGCTCCGGGACGATAACTTCTTCCACCTCGATCGTCTGAGGCCGTGTATCGCGTTCTATTACGCCCACACGCCCGATGGCGTTGTCTTCGACATATTTGTTGAAGTGGCTGATCTTTTTTCGCTGCTCTGTGAAGATTCTCTCGTCTTCCTCGGTCTGCTCGGCACGGGCGGTGTTGTAGGTGCCGAGGTTCTCAAGCCGGTCGATATACATATCGCCTTGATAGATGAACATATCGGTGATTTTGCCCTCATCGTCGGTGAGGTAATAAGCCTCTACCTTGTAGTCGTTGGGGGCGAGCAGCTCGATAACTTCTGTCTTGCTCAGCCACCAATCGACTCCGGCTACCCGGCAGTATGAGTTTCGCCGGATTGTAGTGCTGACTCTTTCGCCGACATACCGGGCAATGGTCGCTTTGTCGAGGGGTTGTAGTGTCGGGTTGATGTTTGCGACAAGCACATCCCATCTTGTCATGCCCTTGTACTTTTTCTGATTGGGATGCAGGGCATGGTTGTATTCGTAGATGTCGCGCATATCGTCAGCGATCAACTCATCCCAAGTGTAGTATTCCTTCTCGACGTAAGTGTTGTTGAACTCGTCGAACACCTTGTTGCTCTCGGTTCGGTACTGTCGGCTCTTGGCGAAGAACCTGCCGATGCCTACATGGTTCCGATGCTCGATGCTGCGTTTTTTCGCACCGTTGAACTGCTCGGCGTGTTTCTCCTGTGAGTTCATCGGGGCGCAGAACCTTACGAATGGGAACATAACACCTGCACGGAGAAAGGAGTCTCGCCATTGGCTCATGAGGTGGTTCTCGACCTCGACCTCGGCAGGGCAACCCCAGCCTTGACGGTCGAGCAGCCTGAACATATTGCGGAACATATCCACCACGAGGTCGACGTTCTTGGCGCGGTTGTAGGCGTAGCCGATACAGCAGCCGCTTGTCACGTCGTAGGCATAGTAAGCCTTCGGGCGAATCCGGGTGTCCTTGAGTTTGCGCGGAAGGTCGCGGTCGTCGAATGACACCTTCGACAGTGAGAACTCGCCGTGATGACGGTGCATGTGCGGCATGGTCTCGTGCATGAAGGTCGTGTAGCTCATGGTCGCCTTGTCGATGATGATTTTGTTTTTCGGCTTGTTCAGATAGTTGATGATGGTCGCCTCGCTCAGAACCATCGGCTCTCCGTTCTTGTCGGTAAAGTCATCGGGATTGAACAGTTCGCCGGATTCCGGGTCGTACACGTCAAGCTCGCCTGTAACGAAGGAGTTGTACAGTTCGAGGACGTTGGTGCCCCACGGCTTGTTGGGAAGGACTGCAATGCCGAGAATAAGACGCTCGGTCTTGTGGTCAACCTTCCGGGCGCATTGATTGCCGAATTTACCGCTGATAAGACAGGCGTAACCGTTGGCCTTGTAGTCGTTGACCTTCTTGCGGAACCGCAGGGTCGATGCCGGGAGGGTGTGGCCGAAATGCTTTCGCAGAACCTCAATGGTTGCGGCCATCATACTCCAGTCGTATTTGCCTCCGAACAGCCTTTGGGCGGTGGCTGCTCTGTCGTAGAGCTTGATGCAGGTGTTGAGAACCGAGGCGTTAGTGACGTATTCCTGTGCCTTCTCGCGTGGAAGCGTCATGCCGCACTTTTCTTTGGAAAAGAAGAAGGCCACAGCCTGTTGATCGACCTCGTAGTTGCTCTTGACCCAGCCCTCAAGCCGAGCCTGTGCGCCGCCGGGGTAAACTTCCTCGACTTTGTCTTTAGTATGTTGGGGTAAGCTGTCAACGGCAATGAGAGCATAGCTTCCCCTTGCTCCGCCTCCGCGCCGTATCACCTCGACACGGTTACGGTTTGTCCAATTACGATAATTGGATTCCGTAACGATGCCGCCGTCGAACAACTCGCGGGTCGATATACAAAGTCTGCCGTCGCAATATTCCATATCCCGAACTTTTATCTCAATGCTACTGCCTGAGCCTGTATTTCGTAAATCATCGGGATAGTTACATTCTCGAAACTTGCCACCTCTCTCCCCTTGAAAAAGATGTGGCCGGTACCGTCATTTCGATAGAACTCAAGTACCGCTCCGTTTGGGAGGTACTGACGCATCGTGCCGTCCGCATCATGGAAAGTCTCCATCTCCGGCGAGGTAACCATGACTACACCACCGCGATTCATAGCGGCCTTGCGGATTCGGTTGAGGAGGTCGTTGCCCGGCTTGTCAAGAGCCAAGGCATTGAACACTGTGCGCTCGGTGACCTTGAACAGTTTCATCAGAAACTGACGGTCGGCCTTCGATACTGCAATTTGTCTTTTCATTTTCTCACTTATTTAGTCGGTTATTAATCTCGTCGATGGCTTCTTTCAGAGCGAAGTGTCCGGCAACAAGGGCGGCGTACTGCTTGGATTGATCGCACTCCCAGTCGTTGTGGGTTGCCTCGAACTCATCGAGGACAACCCCGGTGTCGTTGAGGTTCTGTGTCAAGGTCTCCATGAGCAGCTTGACTGCAACCTCGGTTCTTTTCTCTGAATGCTGTTTCATCTTTTCTGAAATTTGGTGGAAGGGGCAGGATTCGAACCTGCGACTCTGACTGCTCGGTCAAGCGGTGCGCACCAGTGCTCTATCCTCTGAGCTACCCTCCCGAAATGCCGCCGGGCTTGCAATTCCGGCGGCGGTTCAAATGTTGTGCCTTTCGGCTTTAACCGGCTCTCTTGCCGGAGGATTGCCCTCTCTTGGGTCTAACCCTTATCCGTTTATTGCCTCTTGACGACGCTGATTGTTATCCACAATGTCGTCAAACCATCTATCACCTGCTTGCAGTTTGAAAATTGCCAACTTCGCCACATCAAGAGCGTTCAGGGGGAACATCAGACAGGTCAGTTCATCATTATAGGCATTGTCGCCGGTGAGTCCGTAAAACTCATTCATATCCGCGCCTTTGAAAGTGATGAATTCCTTGGGTGTTCCGATACCTCTTGTTTCAAGTAGGTCTTTGTATCCGGCAGTCCACTCGTTGAGGTCTCCGGCACAGCCTAAGATGGTATAGTAGCTGCCATTGTAGGCTGCGTTGAAAGTCGCCTCACGATTGTCAGCATTGACTTTCAGTATTTGTTTTGCCTCACTCATAATCGTTTATTTTATTTCGTTAATAATCGGTTTCACGGAGCAGCCGTAGGCGCAAATCAAGCGGTGCTTCAACTTCTCTACATAGAATTCCGGGGCTGTGAACATGATGCCGTTCTCTTCATTGTAGCTGAAGGGTACGCCGTCCAAAATCAGCACTGCGGCCACCTTATGCTTGACGCTCTGCGTCTGCCATTCCTTGATTTCGTCTGTCTCGCTCATATTTGTAAATTTTGAGAACTCGCGGTTTTTTCGTATCTTTGGCCGCTCGTTCATTACTGAATACGATGCAAAGTTAGGTGAAAATTTTCAACCTACAAAATTTTTAACCGATTATTTTCAACCGATGTGTAAAATTCTCCCCCGGATAAAACAGTTAGCCGAGCATGAAGGGATAACTATCGGAGCCCTTGAGCGCATTATTGGTGCGAGCAAGGGCGTACTTTCTCGTGCTATAAGTAATGGAACCGATATCCAATCCAAATGGCTTCAAGCCATAGTTGAAAATTATCCCCAATATTCAGCTCAGTGGCTTCTGACAGGAGTAGGGGATATGATGTCCACGTCTAATGGCATTCCTTCGTGTCTTGTCGAAACAGATCCAACGACCGGCAAAAATTATATTCCACCTACCGCACCCATAGAAGCACCTCCATCACAAGTTGCTTCAGATTCATCATTGGTAACTAACCTTGTTACTACAATTCAGAAACAAGCAGAAGAGATTGGTCGCCTCAAGGAGCGCATCGCGCAGCTTGAGCGAGAAAAAAACGTTGTCGAGGAGTCCTTTCAAACTGCACCAAGGGAACTTTCCAAATCCACCGTGGACTTATAGAGGAATGGGAGAGATTTGGAATATGCCCCAACTGAACGAAACGGATACCAAAGGAAACCCCGGAATACCCTCGAATCGCCCTTCTCCGGGGTGTTACCCCCTCAAAATGGGGTCTAAATCGGCTCAATCCCTTGAATTTCCTATATTTAATAAGGTAGTCGAGCGCAAAGCAACGGTTTTTTCTTAATAGTGAAATGCCAAAATCGGGGGTCTATTTTGAAAAAACGGTATTTTTCTACCCCTCTATTACCCCCCCCGATTACCCCAAATGTGAATATCCACTTTTCCACAAGTGAATATCCACTTTGAATATCCACCTGAATATCCACCCGTCAAAATCGACCATTCGAACACAAAATAGGGGAACCGCAAGGCTCCCCCGGAAGGTAGGCGTTTTAGCGGCTCTCTAAGTCCGTTATAACGCCGCTATTATGTCATTCAATCATCTGCGCCGTCGCAGGCTCCACGAGGGGATGTGAGCAGCGTAGTTTGCTGTATTATCGCACGTTTGGTAACAACAGTGCCGCCACCACTCAATCCGGCGCGGCGCAGATAATCATACCCACAACCCACTTGTTCCGGGGTCAGATGGTGGAAAATGGCGGCAATCGAGCCGAAAGCGAGGGTTTTACGCTTGCCTGTCAAGTGAACGATGATGCATTTGGTCTGTCTCATACTCGTAAATTTTCCGCAAATATACACAAATAACCGCTATTTGCAACCTTTTGAGAAAATTATAATAGGGAACAGGCACAAAAAAAATCGGCGCAAAGCCGACTCCCCTACCCTTCCTGCTGACTAAAGCCACAGTGTAAACCATCCGATGCCAATCACGCGCCGGGTGTAGCCCCTGTGTAAACTCGTCGAGCCGAAAATTAAACCGAAATTAAACCAATGTAAACGCTTCGTTTTTTTGACCGCACTCCCCTACCCTCGCCTAACTGCCGCAAACTCAAAGGCTTTCATCAAATCCGACCGACCTCAACATCAAACGCTTCGTTTTGTGCCCCATACATAAACTCTAAACAAAAAAGCGCGCCCGCGGTCATCCGTGGGCGCGCCTTTTTTGTTACGTGTGGCTTACTTCTTGAAGTAGCGGTTGTACAGGCCCTGGAAACCCTGGCCGTGACGGGCCTCATCCTTTGCCATCTCGTGTACGGTATCGTGGATAGCGTCCAGATTCAGCTCCTTGGCGCGCTTGGCAATACGCATCTTGTCGGCGTTGGCGCCGGCCTCAGCCTGCATGCGCTTCTCAAGGTTGGTCTTCGTGTCCCATACCACATCGCCCAGCAGCTCGGCGAACTTGGCTGCATGCTCGGCCTCCTCGAAGGCATAGCGCTTGAAAGCCTCGGCCACTTCGGGATAGCCCTCGCGGTCGGCCTGGCGCGACATTGCCAGATACATGCCCACCTCGCCGCACTCGCCGTTGAAGTGTGCGTTCAGGTCCTTTATCATCTCCTCGTCGCAACCCTTGGCCACGCCCACCTCATGCTCGGTGACGAACTGAAGCAGAGCTTCCGTGTCAAGTTCTTTGAACTTGCTCTTGGGTGCGCCGCAGATAGGGCATTTCTCAGGAGCTTCCGGACCCTCGTGGATGTAACCGCATACCACGCAGATAAATTTCTTGTTCATAATCGTTCTTGAATTATCGGTTTTCGATACTGCAAAGATAACGTTTATTTGAATACTATTGCTCAATCACAGCCGAAAAAAACACGGCTGCATTCCAGGACGAATAATAAAAAAACACTAAATTTGCGACATAGCTTGAAAAAATAATATATCTTATAAATATTATACGTCTTATAAATCTTATTTCTAATGCCCGGTTTTCTTAAACTTTCCGGCGATTACACCCAATGGAACGTATATCGTAAGTCGGTGATTATCTGCGATGTCACCGAAATGTTTATAAATCGTGCGCTTCCACGAGGCTCCCGGACTATCGATCAGATGCGACAGGCCGCGCGTTCCTGCAAACAGAACATTGTGGAGGGAGTGAGTGATGGTGCTGTCTCCGCCGAAATGTGCATCAAACTTCTTGGTGTGGCACGAGGCTCCATAAGGGAATTGCTTGAAGATTATGGCGATTTTTTGCGGCAACACGATTATGAGATATGGAGCAAGGATGACCCACGTACAGATGCAACCCGCGCTTACTGCGTTAAAAACGATGATGCAAAAACCTTTACTGCCAAATGTCGTGAGCGAAGCGATGAGACAGTTGCCAACATAATGCTCACCCAAATACGACAGATTGATTCAATGCTCGCTGCTGTAATGAAGAAAATTGAGGCCGAGTTTATCCGGGACGGAGGAATAAAAGAGGCAATGTCGCGCGAAAGGCGCAAAGCCCGCGGCTACTGATTTCAAATCAACATCAGAGACCCCATAAGACGTATAAGACTTATATGACTTATAAGATTTATACCCCTCTCCTAAAGTTTTTATCGTTTTTTTCGCTTTTTATTTGCACATCTCAAATGTTTGCTGTAATTTTGCATCGCTAATCCCGGAGGGGGTCAAGCAATACGCTTCAATAGCTCAGTCGGTTAGAGCATCTGACTGTTAATCAGAGGGTCGATGGTTCGAGTCCACCTTGAAGCGCTATTCCAATCATTATCACACCATGCTTCAATAGCTCAGTCGGTTAGAGCATCTGACTGTTAATCAGAGGGTCGATGGTTCGAGTCCACCTTGAAGCGCTGGAGAAGATGTGCCGCACCGCGCGGCGCATCTTCTCTTTTTTCATGCCTGTGTTAACACTTCTTATCCCGGACAGTACAATTTGCAAAAAATCCATAATATTACGACGACAGATGTAACTTTTCGCCTCCCCGCGCGTCTTATGGATAAATGAGATTAGACTTCCATAGGTAATTGAGTAATACGAAACAGACGCTGTGCGGCCGGGTTGGGAAACTCGGCCGCACAGGCTTTTGTATGCGATTTTTTTGTATCTTTGTTCCATGAAAAAAGCATTCACAGCCCTACTCCTTGCCGCGGCCGCGCTGACGGCCGCAGCAAGCGACACTATCGACCTCAGCGGCAGCTGGCAGCTGGCGCTCGACCGCGACGGCACCTTCACCACGGCCGACGCCATGACCGACAGCATACTGCTGCCCGGCACCACCGACACCAACCGCCGCGGCGACAAGCTCGCGGACACCACGGAAACGAAGCACCTGTCGCGCCCGTGGTCGTACCGCGGACGCGCATGGTACCGCCGCACCGTCGACATCCCGGCCGACTGGGCGGCCCGTCCCGTGGTGCTCTCGCTGGAGCGCACGAAGCCCTCGCAGGTCTTCGTGGACGGACGACTCGCCGGCAGCTCCAACGACATCTCCACCCCGCAGGAGTATGAGCTCGGCGCGCTGCTCACGCCCGGCCGCCACACCCTCGACATCATGGTCGACAACTCCGCCGGCGTGCCCGAGCAGCTCTACGCAAGCAGCCACGCCTACACCGAGGACACGCAGACCAACTGGAACGGCATCATAGGCCGCATCACGCTCTCCACGGAGCCGTGGCAGCCCTCCGCCCCGGACAGCGTGCACCCGGCCCTGCGCGACTTCCGCGCCGAAGGGCGCCACCTCTACGCCAACGGCCACCGCACCTTCCTGCGCGGACGCCACGACGCCTGCGTGTGGCCCCTGACGGGCCACACGGCCATGGACCTCGACTCGTGGCACCGCTACATGCAGGTATGCCGCGACTATGGCCTCAACCACGTGCGCTTCCACTCCTGGTGTCCGCCCGAGGCCGCCTTTACGGCCGCCGACGAGGCCGGCATCGTGCTGCAGCCCGAGCTTCCCTTCTGGGGCAGCTTCGACTCGGCCGACACCACGCTCATGACCTTCCTGCGCAAGGAGGGCGAGAACATCCTGCGCCGCTACGGCCACCATCCGTCGTTCCGCCTCTTCGCCCTCGGCAACGAGCTGTGGGGCGACATCGATGCCATGAGCCGCCTCACGGAGCACTTCCGCAGCATAGCCCCCGACAAGCTCTACACCCTCGGCTCCAACTACTACCTGGGCTACCAGGGCGTGAAGCCGGGCATGGACTTCTTCGTCACATGCCGCACCGGCGGCGAAGGTTGGGGCAACTACGGCACGCACACCCGCGGCTCCTTCTCCTTCGCCGACGCCATGGACGGCGGCATCATCAACCACTTCCGTCCCGGCGCCGCCCGCGACTTCAGCGAGGGTTGCGCCGCCAGCCCCGTGCCCGTAATCAGCCACGAGACAGGTCAGTTCCAGATCTATCCCGACTACCGCGAGATTGACAAATACACCGGCGCCCTGACGCCGTGCAACATGGAGGTGTTCCGCCGCCGACTCGACGCCGCCGGCATGGCCGACCGGGCAGAGGACTTCCACCGCGCCAGCGGACAGTGGGCGCTCCGCCTCTACAAGCAGGACATCGAGATGGACCTGCGCACACCCGACATGGCCGGCTTCCAGCTGCTTGACCTCCAGGACTACCCCGGCCAGGGCAGCGCCTACGTAGGCATACTCGACGCCTTCCTCGACAGCAAGGGCCTCTGCACGCCCGAAGAGTGGCGCCGCTGGTGCGCCCCCGTGGTGCCCCTGCTCGTCACCGACAGCTACTGCCTCACCGCCGCCGACACCCTGCGCGCCGCCGTCCGCGTCGCCAACTACGGCGGCACGTCGCTGGCCGGCAAGACCCTGCGCTGGCGGCTGGGCGACGCGGCCTCCGGCACCATGACGCTGCCCGAGGGCGAAGGCCTCATCGACGCCGGCGCCATCACCGAGCCGCTGAGCGCCGTCGCCGCCCCGGCCAAGCTGCGTCTGGAGCTGTCCATAGACGGCACCGACTGGGGCAACGGCTACGACCTCTGGGTCTACCCCGCCGACGTCGACCCGGCGGCGCACCGCGGCGACATCGTCGTGGCGCGCGAGCTCACCCCTGACCTCGCGCGGCGTCTGGAGCGCGGCGCCTCCGTCCTGCTCATGCCCGACTCCTCTGCCCTCACCGTCGGCCCCCTGTTCCAGACCGACTACTGGAACTACCGCATGTTCAAGACCATCTGCGACAAGAACGGCAAGCAGCCCTCGCCCGGCACCATGGGCATACTCGCCGACCCATCGCACCCGCTGCTGCGCGCTTTCCCCAACGACGGCCACAGCGACTGGCAGTGGTGGGCCGTGGTGCGCGAGAGCCGTCCCTTCATGCTCGACAACACCGCACCGGCCTACCGCCCCATCATCCAGGTGATAGACAACATCGAGCGCAACCACAAGCTCGGTCTGGCATTTGAATTCGCCGTCGGCCGCGGACGCCTGCTCGTGGTGATGGCCGACCTCGACCGTGCCTCGGCCTACCCCGAGGGACGCCAGTTCTACGCCTCCGTGCTCGATTACATGAACTCCTCCGACTTCCGTCCCGCCACACACATCACCGCCGACGACCTGCGGCGCCTCCTCACCACCCCCGTGCAGGAGGGCCACATCGGCGGCCTCGACAACATCTCGCCATACTGAACCCACACACCATGACCGACCCCAAGACACGCATAGACCAGCTCCGGCGCGAGCTCAACGCCCACAACCACAACTACTACGTGCTGAACGCGCCTACCATCAGCGACCGCGACTTCGACATGCTCATGCACGAGCTCGAAGACCTCGAGCGCGAGCATCCCGAACTGGACGACCCCATGTCGCCCACCCACCGCGTGGGCTCCGACCTCAGCGGCGGCTTCGCTCAGACCGACCACATCTACCCCATGCTCTCGCTGGGCAACACCTACAGCCCCGAGGAGGTGGACCAGTGGCTCCAGCGCACCCGCACGGCCCTGATGGGGCAGGACGTGGAGATAGTGGGCGAGCTGAAATTCGACGGCACGGGCATCTCCCTCATCTACGAGCACGGGCGCCTGGTGCGCGCCGTCACCCGCGGCGACGGACAGCGCGGCGACATAGTCACCGACAACGTCCGCACCATACGCAGCATCCCTCTCCAGCTCCAGGGCGAAGGCTGGCCCGACTTCTTCGAGATACGCGGCGAGATAGTGATGCCCTGGAAGGCCTTCGAGAAGCTCAACGCCGAGCGTGAGCGCGACGAGGAGCCACTTTTCGCCAATCCGCGCAACGCCGCCGCCGGCACCCTCAAGCTCCTCAGCCCTGCCGAGGTGGCGCGCCGCGGCCTCGACGCCTACCTCTACTACCTGCTGGGCGACAATCTGCCCTCTACGACACACTACGGCAACATGGAGGCCGCGCGCTCGTGGGGCTTCAAGGTGAGCGACCGGATGACGCTGCTGCGCTCGCAGCAGGAGGTGGACGCCTTCATCGCCCGCATGGACACGGAGCGCAAGTCGATGCCCGTAGCCACCGACGGCCTCGTGTTCAAGGTCAACTCCCTGCGCCAGCAGCTCAACCTGGGTTTCACGGCCAAGAGTCCGCGCTGGGCCATCGCCTACAAGTTCGCGCCCGAACGGGCCCGGACGCGGCTGCTGTCGGTATCGTTCGACGTCGGCCGCATGGGCACCATCACCCCCGTCGCCAACCTTGAGCCGGTGCTGCTCAGCGGCACCGTGGTGAAGCGCGCATCGATGCACAACGAGGACATCATGCGCCAGCTCGACGTACACGAGGGCGATATGCTCTACGTCGAGAAAGGCGGCGAGATCATCCCCAAGATTGTCGACGTGGATCGCAGCGCCCGCATGCCCGGCGCTCAGCCCGTGCCTTTCGTGTCGCACTGCCCGGCCTGTGGCTCTCCGCTGGTGCGCGTCGAGGGCGAGGCCGCCTGGGTGTGCCCCAATAAATGGGGCTGCCCGCCGCAGATAGTGGGCCGCATAGAGCACTTTGTGGGCCGCCGCATGATGAACATCGACGGCATAGGCGAGGAGACCGCCGCGCAGTTCTTCGCCGCCGGCCTGATTCACGACATCGCCGACCTGTACACCCTGCGCCCCGAGAGCATCGTGCGCCTCGAAGGCTACGGCCCGCGCGGCGCCGAGCGCATCATGGACGGCCTGCGCGCCAGCCTCGACGTGCCCTTCGAGCGCGTGGTCTTCGCCCTGAGTATCCCCGCCGTGGGAGAGACCACGGCGCGCAAGGTGGCCCGCACGGCGGGCAATATAGACCGCCTTATGGCAATGAGCGAGGCCGAGCTGACGGCCATCGAGGACGTAGGACCGCGCATCGCCGCCAACATCGTGGAATACTTCGCCGAGCCGCGCAACCGCGACATCGTGGAGCGCCTGCGCGCCGCGGGTCTCACCATGGCGATGCCGGAACGCACCGAAGCCGAGGCCGCGGGCGATGCCCTGCAGGGCAAGACGTTCGTCATCAGCGGCGTGTTCGAGCACCACAGCCGCGACGAGTACAAGGCCATGATCGAGAGCAACGGCGGCCGCAACGCCGGCTCCATCTCCAAGAAGACGGACTTCGTGCTCGCCGGAGCCAACATGGGTCCGTCCAAGCTGGAGAAGGCGCAGAAGCTTGGTGTGCCCATCATCGACGAGAACGAATTCCTATCCATGATAGGACAATAAGCAGCAGACACGCCACCAGCGCCCACACCCGGCCGGGGCTGCCGCCCTCGGCCTCAGTCTCGCTACGCCGCGCCTGCTGCACGGCGGCGGCGCTGTCCTCCCGGGCGGCCTCCACATGCCGCCCGGCGCCTGCCGCCACCGCCACTCTGCCGCCGCGAGCCTCCAGCCGCAGCCCCGAGTCGGGGCGCAGCGTCAGGCACGGCTCGTCCAGTTCCACCACAGCCGTGACCCGCAGCGAGTCGTCCGTCAACACCCTCACCACACGCCGTGTCTGCCGCGACGCCGTCTGCGACTGCGCCTCGCGGCTGCCGCGGCACCCCGTCAGCACGGCCGCCGCGCACAGCATTACTACCATCGTCCTCATAGCCCTGCATATTCACGGGTTGCGTCAAAGCAGGGACATGCCTTTGCTGCAAAGTCCCTGTGGCTGTGTATGGCAGCCTGCGGAAAGCGTCGGCGCAGCTCGCGCAGCAGCGTGAGCAGCGTGCGCTTCTGCGCCTCGGTGCGTGTGTCGGCCGGACGCCCCTCTTCGTCCAGTCCTCCCACGTAGCACACTCCTATGCTCCGTGCGTTATGACCCACACAATGCGCTCCTGCCTCGGCCTCGGGGCGTCCACTCCACAATTCGCCCTTCAGTCCCACAAGATAGTGATAGCCAATTCCTTTCCAGCCGCGTGCGCGGTGCCAGCGGTCCACGTCGGCGGGGCCGAACTCCCTGCCGGCCCGCGTGGCGGTGCAATGCACAATAATCTCTGTGATTTCTCTCATAACTTTGCAATTTTTTAGATTTGACGCTGCAAAGTTACAACACGAAATCGCGTTTGAATGTAGTTTTTGTCACAATGGCAAAAAAAATTTGTCCGGCGGGGAAAAGTTAGCTCTGATGAAGAGAAACACACGGACATAAAGTCATAAGGGACAGAGGTTTATTGCTTTGATGGTATTATAGATACAGAAATACAGAGATTACAAAAATAACAGAGAGGGAAATGTTTTGTTGAGAGGGTCGGACTTGTCGGACGGGGTGGATGGGGATGTAACTAAAACCTTCTGACATGACAAAGCCCCGGCTTGTGATAGTCGGGACTTCCTTTCGTGTTTTACAACACGTTATGAAAAAAGATGCTGTGCCTATTTTGACAAAGACCTACCTAATGCCAAGACAGGTTTCGTTTACTGGCAAGAAGCTCTTGCTATAGACAAATAATACTTTTTATTTGCTTCTATTAATTGGCTATTAATTGTTACGTTGTTACCACTTGCATTCCTTCCTCGCAGGATCGTCAATACCTCAGACGCTATTACTCGCTCGCCATCAGATACATTTACTACAACCGCTATATCTGCGGTTGCCGGCTTGGTTAGAGATACCTGAGCATAAACGAACCCACCTCCCGCATTCTGGCACCCCAAAACTACGGAATTGTTGATTGTCGCGATGTTATCAGTTGCGCCATAAACGCGACAACTGGTATCATCAGCGAAAGCTACGCCCACGCTCATTAATACCGCGACGAGTAAAACAAGAAATTTTTTCATACGCATTACGTTTTTGTGTGGTCTTACAGCCCTATCGACCGTTTTTTAGATATAAAGAAACGTGGACTGATTTACCACATCTATCGCTGATGGTCGTAGGAAACCTAAAGATGAAGATGTGAGGATTGCAGCCCACGCTATAGCGTGAGAACCGCTTTGAAATCCTCCCATCTTTTTGAAAATTTCCTACGTTTTATATCATCCATTCTAACTTCTTATAAATCATTTATTAGTTCAACTCTAATTGTACTAAATTAGTACTTCATAGAGAATTGGAGAGAAATAGACGCAAGTTGTTTATGAATATTTAACGGTCGTTGACGATTTTTATTGCCTGTTTTTTCAATACCATGCCTGGTGTTCCATGGCTCTTTCAAGAAATACAGACAGCTACAAGGATATTCCGCAAATTTTATGTAACTTTGAAGCAAAAAGATCAAAACGAAATTTAGTGAGGTTCAGTCTCGCCAAATGTTCCATAAGTTAATAGTTAAATTTCCTCTATTATACAACACTTTATGAATAATCTTGTAAAATACCTGCTTGCAGCTTTTCTGACATCACTCGTTTCACAATTCTCATACGCTGATTATTCAGCCGGACGAATAGATAGAGAAACTAAAGTTGAAAAAGATGGATTCAAATGGACATTAGTTTCTACTCGCTACGGGAGCAGAGAGACGCTTACGCAAGGCGTGGAGGTTAACGACAAAACTGTATATCCGTTATATAAAGGATTGGCCTATTTCGAATATTGTCCTGTAGGTGATGGCGGCATTTTCAGAGCCATGAATATAGAATTGCCTGGCTCTCATAAGGAATACGTTTATCTCAGTATTGACGGGGCAATAATATTTGAAACAGATAATTTATTTTTAAGCCCGACTTATAATGACGAGAATGGATTGCATTTCTCACATTACGAAACAACTGAATATCCTACAAGGAAATTAGACTGTCGAGGGCGTATCTGGACAAAAAATATTGCTAATAATACCCAAAAGACCATAAAGACAACAGATAGTAATACATCTATAAAACAGCCTACAGATACAGAATTAAGAAAAGAGTCAAACGGTTACACATGGTACAAAGTAAAGAGAGACGGCAACGTCGGGGTTCTTGATATAAACTATAATGAAATACTACCTCCCATATATTCGTGGGTATCATACAAACCATATTCAGTAGGAGAAAAAGGCAACGAGAAAGAACCTTTTTTCCAAGCTGATTTAAAGAAACAGAATGGAGAAACCGAGCATTTGGCTTTCACTACAACTGGTAAACCGCGCAAGTATAAACGGATAAAGAGAACCGAAGAAGGATTCACTTATGTTGATGTGTTCAATAGAGGTGAAGGCTTATGGAGCATTGAGGATGAGGATGGCAACGTTATTATTCCTGAAAATTACCGCGCATCCACAATATTCTACTTTCCGTCAACGTATATGGGTGGCTTTTTTCAATTGACTTATCTTAATGGTGAGTTTACTGCCGAATTATATAATAGGGCAGGGAATCTGATTATACCAAAATCTAGAAACTACTGGCAAATACGCTTAAACCGGAAATCAGATAAATTTTTTGTCACTCAGACAAAAGATGGCATTGGTATGTGCGACCTTAATGGTTATGAGATAGTAAAACCCGGTTATGAAAAATTTGAATATGACGGTTATGATTTTGTGGGGACCACAAAGTCTGGTCAAATAGTAAGAAAAAATATACACTCCAGGCCTACTATCAAACAAACTCAAAAAATAGAGCAGTGGGGCGGTTATTATTCAAATATGCCCTGGCTCATGATGCCTGGCCCAAGCTATACTCCGACATTCAATATTAATTGGAATGCGGCCACGATAGATTGGAATTCGATACCAATATATGGAGGTGTCGGCGATTACGAATCAGCTGAATTAACCGAAAACGCGTATATAGGTGGCACACCGCAGAATACTTCAGGCCATAAATGTGTATATTGCAACGGCACAGGCAGAAAGGCCATAAACCAAAGCATTGCAACCTTTGGTACAGCCGATATAAAGGTTCATTGCAACGAATGTGGCAGAGATTATTACCGATCTACAGGACATGGCCACGTACAATGCGGCCATTGCGGTGGCACAGGCCGAGCCAAGTGAATTATAGAAACAAGGTATGTTTTGAGCTGCACGAAACTGATTTTGCAGCTCAAAACCCTTGCCGTATGTTTGGTTGGTCTTGCTCCAAAGTCGCAATCCCCGTTGCCGATTCCACACTCCGATTTTTTCTTTTTGTTTTTCATCGTGATTTGCGAAAAGGAAAAACAACCGCCCAACCCTCATTGTTGAAAATGAAGATTGGACGGAGTTTGTAGTTTTATTAGGGCGATTTCAGAAATATAACAACAGGTGAAAATCAATGCCCTGTCAATATCATGTCATATATCCGCCATAATAATGCCTCGCCACGGTGTGCTACACAACTACATCCGGGAGGCTGTTGATTGCCTTGTGCTTCAGTTCATCGACTACACGGAGATACTTTTCCGTCATCTCAATGCTGGCGTGGCCCATCAGTGACTGCACGGTCTTTATATTTGCACCTCCGTTAAGGATATTTACAGCAAAGCTGTGGCGGCCGCAATGCCATGTGATATTCTTTCCGATTTCCGCAGCCTTTACCCATGCCTTAAGTTGTTTCACGCAGGTTGCCCATGTCGGCAAATTGAAAATCCGCTGTCGGTAATCACCCGCTGTTTCCGGCCCCCCGATAATACGCAGCAACATCGGACTCAATGGAGTCACGACATTACTGCTTTTACTTCTTCCGGCAATCTTGCTCTGCTCGAATTTCAAAACACCCGATGCAAAATCTACATTCTCATAAGTTAGTTGATTGACATCGCACCATCTGATTCCAGTGTAAAGACTGAACAGAAACGCTCTTCGGATGTCGGGATAACTTCCCGTAAAGGGAGTGTCGGCAAGTCGCTTTATCTCGTCGAGGGTAAGAATAGGTTTCTTGATTGCATGGAAATCCTTGTGCATGACAATCCCCTTGCACGGATTCTTTTTCATCAACCCCTCCTCGACGGCGGTGGTGACAACTTTCTTGAAAAGACCGTAACAACGTGCGCCGCCTTCTCCGACTGACACCTTTTTCAGATAATCGACATAACCGCCGACAATCTCCGGTGTCAGCAAGTCCATCCGCAGGAAATCGGCATACCTTTTATATTTGGGGACACTTTCAAGAAAGGCTATGAAACGGCGATATGCCGTGCCGAATCCTACCCGAATCGGACGGGAATAAATCTCATCATCCCGGTGCTTGCGGAAATAGCGGAGCAGATCCATCTCTTTCTCCTTTTTGAGACGGTATCCTTCTCTATCCTCCAGAAACTCCTGTTCCCGTTCGAATCTGATTTTTTCAGCGAGGGAAAGAGTGTTGCGGTTCTGTGTCCTCTCCTGTTGAGAACGTGGATGCAGCCATATATAGAGATTGAGATTTTCCCGTTTGCGGTTATGCTTGATTTTATATTTAGGTTTTCCGGCCATCGCACCCTCGGAATAGAGTACGGGATTGCCATCGTCATCCAAAACGGGTGTTTCGGAGCGTCCGAGATAATACTCCAGCGAGGCTCGCCCGACCATCTTTAAGGACGGTCTGCACAAGTTTCAGATTCTGTTTGCTCTTTGTTTCGACTTTTGCCATAAGTGACTAAATTTGTGGATATACGCAAAGTTAGTACGAACTCATCATTCGCAAAAATCGTCCTATACAACTATTAACAACTGAATCGTACAAAATGTGTACTGAATGCGAAAATTTCCTCAAATCACCCCAAACCCAAGTAAATACTAAATCGGCTAACCGCCTGACTAGCAGATAAAATAAAATTCCGTAAAATACTCAATAAACCCTTTCTGACTTTTCCTACGTTTTCAGCGATGGAAGATAGCAAAACGCTTCTTCGTTTATTAGTATGTCTTGCCGCACAATTATATACGGCGATGCAAAATTACAACATCTTAGTGACATGCAAGATATTTTTAAATATGTTATATAGCATATCTCCGTCTTCCGCGAGTACGTAGCTCCCTGCGGTCGCTCCTTAACTCGCTAATCACATTCAACCCGCAACGAGCGTGGGTCGCTCCCGTTTTAGCGGACTGTAATACTTTTTTTAGTTCGTTGATAGTTGAGAGAGTAAGAGGGGGTGCTGGCGCGCAGCGCCCGCAGTGAGGAGTTAGGAGTGAGAAGTGAGGCTTTACAATCAAACCGGGTATTCTCTTAACTTTTTTAACTTCTTACCTTTTCAACTTCTCTCACCCCATGAGCTGAACTTTTTGTTCTCAAAATTTGTCAATATATTACTAATTAGTTATATTTGCACCATGGAATCTAAAGAAAGTCGGGTCAGCGAAATCCGCGTGGTGTATAAAACGCCCCAGTTTGAGGCATTTTATAACTCTTTGCCGGCAAGGGTGCAGACAAAATTCAAGTACGTCATCGATGTAGTTACTACCATCTATGACGTGTCGACTAAATTTGTCAAGCATTTGAATGACACTGATCTCTACGAGATGCGAGTATCGGTAGGCAGCAACGAGTACCGTACCATCCTCTTTGCTATAGACAAAGCCAATATCATAGAATCCACAAAGATTATTCTGCTCAACGGCTTTTTAAAGAAATCCAACAAAGATTACCGCAAACAGATCGAAATTGCACGATCAATACTAAACGACTTAAAATAATGAGACAGCTTGATCCTGAAAAAATAGCGAAATTGCCTACCTTCAACCAGCAGTTGGATGGGGAGTATGGGAAGCCCGGTACGCCGGAGCGAGAGGAATTTCACGAGGAAGCTCTCTCGTGGTATTACGGTCAGTTGCTCCGCAACCGCAGGCGAGAGCTTAAAATGACTCAAAAAGAATTGGCTGAAAAGCTCGGGCGTGAACAAAGCTACATCGCGCGTGTGGAACGTGGTAAAGCGGACATTCAATTGTCGAGTTTCTTCCGCATTGCGGCAGTTCTCGGCATTCAGTTTATCCCGACGTTCGTACATTAGTTGATAGTTGAGAGTTTAGAGGTAAGAGGGGGGGGGTGCGGGCGCGCAGCGCCCGCAGTGAGGAGTTAGGAGTGAGAAGTGAGGAGTTACAATCAAACCAGGTATTCTCTTAACTTTTTAACTTTTTACCTTTTTAACTCCCGGCCGCGGCTGCGGCCGGGAAGAGAATATTTGCCCGATTCACTGAAAATTACTACCTTTGCACGTCTGCCGACAGCAGACGCTTTTCTAACGCTTACTGTAGATAATGAGCAAACGGATAGCTTATTTGATTTCAATTCTCGGTTTCCTTGCATTGCCGGTGGAGGCCGATACAATTGTACTGAAAGACGCCACCAGGATGGACGTCTACAATGTGGAGGAAGCCGGCAAGTGGATTCTGTATACTGAACAGGCTGACGCCGACGCGCCGTTGCAGCGCATAGCTGCGGACAAGGTGTTCGCAATCAAGGTCGGCGACGGCGAGCTGAAGACAATCGGCGCGGCACCGGCCGACAACGCGAATGTGAAGGCTGAAACGGCGCAGACGCAGGCGGAGGACGGTCCGACGATGCTTGAAGCCAGGCCGTCGGCCGACAACGCTCAGAGAATAGCGTCTTACAACAACCCGGAACTGAAGCTTAAGAAGCCGAAGGACGAGAAATTCAACGAAAAACATGCCGACGACTTCTGCTCGGAGTTTCTGTCGGTGTGGGGCGTGACGTCGGCCTCGGTGCTGGCTGACGACAATGTCGCCATCGATTTCGAGATGGAGATGCCTCAGGGCAAGAAGGTAAGGCTCCTGCCGCAGCTCAAGGTCAAGATCACCAACAAGACGGACAAGCCGCTGTACATCGATCTCGCCAACAGCTTTAAATTCGCGGCGAACGGAACGGCCAAGCCTTTCTACACGAACTCTGTGTTCACCGAGGGCCGCACGGGCGGCCACGGCGCGTCGATGAATCTCGGCGCGGCCGCCGGCGCATTGGGCATAGGCGGCGCCGTGGGCACTCTGGCAAGCGGCATAGGCATAGGCGGCGGCTCGTCGAAGACAGCCACGGTCACCACCACCGAGGACCGCTTCCTGATGATACCGCCTCACGGGGCTGTGTACATGCCGCCGATGAAGTATGCCAGCGGCAATGATCTGCGCGAGGACTATGAGACGCTTTATTTCCGCACCACTCCGCTGGGCGGCGCGATGACCCGCGACGGCGACATGAGGAGATACGACGGCAACAAGGGTTACGTCCATAGCCTTGAGGAGGACGGGCTCGACAATGCGCGCTACACGAGGGACGAGATGAAGGCGCCCATCGGACAGACGCGCGTGTTCGGCGAGGAGGATACGCCCAAGAAGCTGCGGCGCATAATCATGTACTCCACGTCGCCCTCGTTCTCCACCTACACCAACATTGAATTCACGCTGTACATGCGCGGAGCGTTCGGCGGCAGCCTGCGATGGAATGTGCCCGTGGACTATGCCGCATCGCTGTTTGATAACGAATATGACGGCCACCTGCTCGTAGGCGCCGGCGTAGTAAAGAAATAAGTATTAATTAACCTACCTCATTTTGGATTTAGACCCTTTCCCGGCCATGTTGCCGGCCGACCTTATCCCGGCGCTGCTGTGCGCGTTGCCTTCAGGCTTCAGCGCGGCGCAGGCCATAGCGCTGACGGTGGCGCTGCTGTGTCTTATCATCTCCGGCTTTGTAAGCGGCAGCGAGATAGCGTTTTTCTCCCTGACTTCGGCGCAGTGCGACGAACTTGACGACACGCCCTGCGGACCGGCCGTGCGCTCGCTGCTGGCGCGCCCCGAGAGGCTGCTTGCCACCATCCTGATAGCCAACAATCTGGTGAACGTCACCATCGTAATCCTCTGCAACTTCGCGCTGGGCCCGGTGTTCGACAATATGCCGGAGATTCTGAGCTTCGTGCTGCAGACGGTTATCCTCACGTTCCTGATCCTGCTTTTCGGCGAGATACTGCCGAAAATCTACGCCAACAACTACCCGGTGCGCTGGGCGCGCTCGGCCGTGGGCGGCATCACCTTTTTCGAGAAGCTGTTCTCGCCGCTGTCGGGGGTGTTGGTGCGGTCGTCGTCCATCGTCAAGCGCGTGGTAAGCAAGCGCACGGACAGCGTCACCACCGACGAGCTGTCGACGGCGCTCGACATCACCGACGTCAAGGCCGGGGGCGACAAGGACATCCTGCAAGGCATCATCCACTTCGGCGACACGTCGGCCTCGGAAATAATGACGCCGCGTATCGACATCACCGACCTGGACGTGTCGCTCAGCTTCGGGGAGGTGATGAAGGTTGTGGTGGAAAGCGGCTATTCGCGTCTGCCCGTGTGCGACGGCTCGCAGGACAATATCTGCGGCGTGCTGTATTCGCGCGACCTGCTGCCCTACGTGGGGCGCACGGCCGAGGACTTCCAGTGGCAGAAGCTGCTGCGCGAGCCTTATTTCGTGCCGGAAAGCCGCATGATCGACGATATTTTCGAGGATTTCCGCAAGCTGAAGATACACATGGCTATAGTGGTGGACGAGTTCGGCGGCACGCAGGGCATCGTGACGATGGAGGATGTGCTCGAAGAGATAGTGGGCGACATCAACGACGAGTACGACGACCAGGAGAGTACTTACAAGCGCCTGCGCGACAACACCTTCGTATTCGAAGGCCGCACGCTGCTCACCGACTTCTTCCGCATAACGGGCCTGAACGCTGACGACTACGCCGAGGTGACGGACGACGCCGAGACGGTGGCCGGAATGATACTCGCCATCAAGGGCGACTTCCCGCGCGACAAGGAGCCGCTGGTCTACGGCCGCTGCCGCTTCCTGGTGCTGGACGTCACGGACCATCGCATCACCTCCGTGCGCGTTATGGTGATGCCGGAAGCCGAGGAGCAATGACACGCCTGCTGCCGCTGCTGACAGTCCTGCTGCTGACCATAGTGGCAAGCTCCTGCGGCGACGCCGCGGCGCCCTCCGACGCCACTCCGCGGCGACGCGGCTATCCGCGCCTGCCGGAATACGACAGCATCTACGCGGCCGCGCCGCGGGCACCGCTGCATCTGGAACTGAACGCCGCGGCATGCGTGGCCGACAGCAACGCCGGACGCTGGCTGACGGTGAGCTATCCGCGGCATTCCTCATATATATATATAACGGTAAGCACGGCAGCGTCGGCTGACGAGCTCAAGGACATCCTCGCCAACCGCCGCGAACGCATAGGCCTCAACCTCGGGGGCATGGCGGGCGAGACCACGCACATCGCCTCGGCCGGCGGCGGGTTCGAGGCCGCGCTGGTGGAGGCGCCCGGCGCCGGCACACCCCTGCAGTTCGTGGCTACCGACGGCGCGGGGTATGTGGTAAGCGGCGCCGCGCGCATCGACGTGGCGGCCGACGCGCCTTTCGATTCGATAAGCCCCATAGTGGCGACGCTGCGCCGCGACATCGTCCACATGCTGAGCCATCTGCAAGCGCCATGACGCGATCCTCCACAGGCATAGAAGAGCGCCATTATGGCGACGTGCGCGTGCTGCTGGCTCCGCTGCCCGCGGCGCCCACGCGCCGCGAGGCTGAGCTGGAGGCGGAGCGCATGCTGCTGCCGGGCCTCACGATACGGCACAATGCCGACGGGGCGCCGTCGGTGGAAGGATCGGACGAGGCCATCTCCATCTCGCACTCGCGCACGCACATAGCAATAGCCATCGGGGGCGACACGCCTCTGGGCATCGACATCGAGACTCCGCGCGCGCAGCTGTGCGCCGTGGCGCCTCGGGTGCTGAGCGCCGACGAGTTCAGGGTCTACGGCACCACCACGGACGGGCTGCTGAGGGCCTGGACGCTGAAGGAGGCGCTCTACAAGGCGGCGCTGACGCCGGGGCTTGACTTCCGGCGCGATATACGCCTTCCGCTTGACCTCACAAAAAAAGAAGCTACTGTCGTGCTTCCGGGAGGAGGCACGAAGAGCTTCGTTATTCTTGCAGCCGAGGCGGCGGCCGGCGGATTCCTTTCTTTGGTCTTTGGTCTTGGGTCTAAGGCTTAGATAATAGCACGGTTTGTGTTGTGCAACCCGCCATGCGGCGGGTTGATTCGTTTTTCGTGACTTTCCTCGGGTACGGCGCTACGCGCCTTAACCCGAGGCTAACAATATTCTGCCCGCAACAAGCGCGGGCAGCCGGGATGGAGTTTATAGGCAAGAGGGAGCAGAGCCGGTATTCTCTAAGCCTTAGACCCAAGACCTTAGACCCAAAAGCGGCTATTCCTTTTCGCCGTAGGCGAGGTCGCCGGCATCGCCGAGTCCGGGCACGATATAGCTGTGCTCGTTGATGACGGGGTCGATGGCGCCCACCCAGATGCTGGTGCGGTCCTGCGGGAACACCTTGGCGATATAGTCCACGGCAGCCTGCGAGGCTATCACGGAGGCCACATGGATGTGCTCGGGCATGCCCTTTGTGAGCAGGGCGCGGAAGCTTAGCTCCATCGAGGCGCCGGTGGCGAGCATCGGGTCGCACAGGATGAGGGTCTTGCCATCGAGTCGGGGCGAGGCGAGGTACTCTATGAGGACGTCGAAATTCTCTTTCTCCTTATATTTGCGGTAGGCCGACACGAAAGCGTTCTCGGCGTTGTCGAAGTACCGGAGGAAGCCCTGATGGAAGGGGAGGCCTGCGCGGAAGATGGTGCCGAGCACCACCTGCTCGTCGGGCACGTCGCAGACGCACTTGTCCAGAGGGGTGTCCACCTCGACGTGCCTGTAGCGGAAGTCCTTGCTGATTTCGTAGGCCATGATTTCGCCCGCACGCTCGAGATTGCGGCGGAAGCGCATGGAGTCGCGTTGCACAGTGGCGTCGCGCATCTCCATCATGTAGCGGCTGAGTACGGAGGGTTGCGCGGCAAAGTTGGTAATCTTCATATATATGTTTATATGCAACCGCTGAATTGCGATTGTGCAAAGTTACGAATTTTTCCCGAATTATTACCGTAAGCGCTATAAGATACGACACATCGGCGATTAGAGGGTGTTGCAGAACCTCGAATCGCAGGGACGCATGGCTCGCGCAATGCGGTTTTCAAATAACCATGCCCCATCAGTTAGCAGTGTATCAAGCGGAGAGGGTGTTGCAGAACTCGATGTTTCCCCCGCTTGTAGGGACGCACGGCTCGTGCGTCCACGTAACAAACTGAAAATCAGGAATAATATCTCGGACGCACGAGCCGTGCGTCCCTACAATTTAGGGTTTTGCAACACCCTCTAAAATCCGGATAGCCCCGGGTTAAGGCGCGCAGCGCCGTACCCTCGGCTATCCACATTTAACCCGCGAGGAGCGCGGGTTATCCCGTTTTATCGGACTGCAATATTTCCGAATAAACGGAGCTGAGCCCCTGTGCAGCAAGAACCAAATGCCCCGGAGTCGTGTTTTAACAGGGAAGAGTATCAATAATCCATCACTTTGTGCTTTCAGAATGAATTTTTTATGTTTTTCAGCATATTTTTGTAACATATTGTGTATCAAGTGCTACGAGTGTATAAAGTGTTAATTTTAAAGAATATCACACTATCAAAGTGCTAATCTGAAAGAAAAAAACATACAAAAATGTAAAGATTATTAAAATTTATTGTTACCTTTGCACACTCTTGTATAGCTACAGGAGGCTCCAATAGGCCGGGCATTGCGCTCCGGCGGTTCGTTCCGAAAGTAATTCTATAACATATATGTCTAATTTCTAATTAAGTATGAAAAAGCTGTTTCTATTACTTCTCGCAGTATTTGCGATGGCCGTATGTGCGTCGGCGCAGACGCGCACGGTCACGGGTACTGTCGTGGATGCCGACAACGACGAGCCCCTGACGGGCGCCTCCGTATCGGCAGGCCATGGAGTAGGAGTTGTTACTGACGTGGATGGCAACTTCACCATCCAGGTGGCAGCTAACACTACTCATCTCACTATTTCCTATGTGGGCTACACACAGCAGACCGTCGCCATAGGCAAGGGCAAGCTTGAGGTGAAGCTCCATCCTTCCACCTCCCAGCTCGACGAGGTCATTGTCGTGTCCTACGGCACCGTGAAGCGCTCGGAGTACACCGGTTCGGCCGGCGTCGTTGCAGCCGACCAGCTCGAGAACGCCCAGGTCAGCAACGTCACCAAGGCCCTCTCCGGCAAGATGGCCGGCGTGCAGACAATCAGCAACAACGGCCAGCCCGGTACGTCAGCCACCGTATACGTGCGCGGTGTAGGCTCCATCAACACCAGCGCACAGCCTCTCTACGTTGTGGACGGCATGCCCTACGACGGCGAAATCAGCAACATCGCAGCCAGCGACATCGAGCAGCTCACCGTCATGAAGGACGCCGCATCCACGGCTCTGTACGGTGCGCGCGGTGCCAACGGCGTCATCATCATCACCACCAAGCGCGGCTCCGAGGGCAACGCCAAGGTGACCCTCGACGCATCGTGGGGCGCCAACGGTCGCTCCCTGCCCACCTACGACATCATCAAGAGCCCCGAGCAGTACCTCGAGGTCCTCTACCAGACGATGTACATGCAGCAGCGCGGTCTCGGCGCAAGCCCCGCAGCAGCCAACGCCTACGCCAACGAGAACCTCTGGCTCGGCGCCATGCAGACATTCAGCGTGCCCGCAGGACAGAGCTTCATCGGCATGAACGGCAAGCTCAACCCCGCCGCCACCCGCGGCTACAGCGACGGCACATACTACTACACGCCCGACAGCTGGATTGACCACACCTTCCGCAACGGCCTCCGTCAGGAGTACGCCCTCACCATCACCGGCGGCACGCAGAAGCTGAACTACTACGTCAGCGGCAGCTACCTGAACGACGAGGGTATCCTCGAGGGCTCGCACTTCCAGCGCTTCAGCTCGCGCATCAATGTCGACTACCAGGCCAAGCCCTGGCTGAAGGTCGGCACCACAAGCAACTACGTCTACACCAACAGCGGATATCCCTCGCAGCAGACCGCAGGCAGCGACAACAGCACAGCCAACGCCTTCGCCGTCGCATACCAGATAGCCCCCATCTATCCTATCTTCGCCCGCAGCGCCGACGGCGCTGTCCTGCGCGACCCCGCCACCGGCAAGCCCATCTACGACTACGGCATGGGTCAGGAGTTCAACAGCCTCGGCGCCAAGATGATGGCCCGTCCCTCCGGCGCATGGGCCACCGCCAACCCCGCAGGCGCAATGATTTATGACAAGCGTGAGTTCATCGGCGACGTCCTCGACTCGAAGTGGTACGCCATACTCACTCCCGTAGAGGGTCTCACCATCAGCGGTACCGCAGGCCTGTACCTCAACAACCAGCGCTTCCACAACCTGGACAACAACCTCTACGGACAGCTCGTCAGCAGCGGCGGCGGCGCACAGCAGCAGCATGCACGCTACAGCACCCTCAACCTCCAGGCGCTGGCCAGCTACAACCGCACCTTCAACGACGTCCACAACTTCGACATCATGGTCGGTGCCGAAAGTCAGGACTACGCCATGGAATACGTTTCCGGCAGCGGTAACTACCTCTACATGCCCGGCAACTGGTTCCTGAGCAACACCATCAACAACTGGACCGTGGGCGGCGGCCGCGAGGAACTCGTTCACCGCAGCTTCTTCGGACGCCTGAAATATAACTTCAACGACCGCTACTACGCAACGGCCAGCGTCCGCACCGACGCCTCCTCGCGCTTCCATCCCGACCACCGCTGGGGCACATTCTGGAGCGCATCGTTCGGCTGGGACATGAACAAGGAGAACTTCCTGAAGGATCAGACCTGGATCGACATCCTCAAGTTCAAGGCCTCCTTCGGCCAGAACGGTAACGACAACATCTCCACCACTCTGATCAACTACACCGACTTCTACAGCATCAGCGGTGCCAACAGCGTATGGTCCGACTCGCAGCTCGTCTACAAGGGCAACCCGGACATCACCTGGGAGAAATCGAACAACTTCAACGTTGGCTTCGACTTCAGCTTCTGGCAGGGCAAGCTCTCCGGTACGGCCGAGTACTATCTGCGCCAGACCAGCGACATGCTCTTCAGCCTGCCCGTGGCTCCCTCGCTGGGCTACAGCAGCATCCCCAGCAACGTGGGCAGCATGCGCAACAGCGGCTTCGAGCTCTCGCTCAACTACCGCGCCGTCAACACCAAGGACATCACCCTCGAGGTGTTTGCCAACGCCACCTTCCCCAAGAACCGCGTAGTGAAGCTTTCCAAGAGCATCCTCAACGAGAACGGCGCATGGGAAGCAGCCAGCAACCGCCTCGTGGAAGAGGGCGAGAGCTTCTACCGCCTCTGGGTTGTGCACTACGCCGGCCTTGACGAGAACGGCTCCGCACAGTACGTGGCACGCCGCAACGTCCTCGACGACATGGGCGAACCCGTGCTCGACGCCAACGGCAAGAACGTCACCGAGGAGTACCTGACGACCGACTACAGCACAGCACGCTCCACCAACCGTCAGTGCACCAAGGACATTTTCCCCAACGTCTACGGCGGCTTCGGCTTCAACATGGAGGCCTACGGCTTCGACCTCAGCGTCGGCCTGAGCTACCAGCTCGGCGGCAGCATCTACGACACAAGCTACGCCAGCTACATGAACCCCGGCCTCACCTCCAGCCTCGGCAAGACCTGGCACAAGGACATCCTCAAGGCCTGGACCTACGAGAACACCAACACGGACGTGCCCCGCATGGGCAACTCCGGCGAGCTCGTGGACTACGCAACCAGCTACAGCGACCGCTTCATCACCAGCAGCGACTACCTCTCGCTCAACAACATCACCCTGGGCTACACCATCCCCGACCGCCTCACCAAGAAGATGGGTCTGAGCACACTGCGCGTCTACTTCGCCGCCGAGAACGTCGCTCTCATAAGCGCACGCAAGGGTCTCGACCCGCGTCAGAGCTTCATCAGCTCCAACAACGCCACATACTCGCCCATCCGCACTCTCACCGGCGGTGTGCGCGTAAGCTTCTAACCTCTCTCAACTATTTAACAACGACACAATAATGAAATTCACCAAAATACTCTTCGGAACTCTCGCCGCAGCCTCCCTCGGAGCCTGCGCCGACCTCGACACGGAGATTCTTGACAACTACGTGTCGACCGAGCAGAAGCAGGAGACTCTCACACTGAACCCCCAGATGGCATCGGCATCTGTGATGGGCGTGTACTCACAGTTCTCCTCCGTCTTCACCGTTTACGAAGAACACTTTGATTTCGGCTACCCCGCAATCATGATGTCCTTCGACTCGCAAGGCGTCGACTACATATCCAAAAACTCCGGCTACAACTGGTTCTTCAACTACAACGAGCTGACTGCCAACACCAGCACCGGCGTACGCTCCAACTTCCTCTGGCACCTCCAGTACAAGCAGATCGGAACCGTCAACACCCTTATCGGCTCCATCCCCGCCGACACGGACAACGACGAGCTGAAGTTCTTCCGCGCACAGGGCCTGGCCACGCGCTCGTTCGACTACTGGACCCTCGCACAGGTCTACGCCTTCAACTACACCGACCACAAGACCGCCCTCTGCGTGCCCGTCATCACCGACGAGAACAGCCAGGAGGCAGCACTCAACGGCGCGCCCCGCGCAACGGTGGAGGAAGTGTACGTGCAGATAATGAAGGACATCAACGAGGCCATCACCCTGCTTGAGAACACCAAGACAAAGGCCTCCGACGTAGTCACCAACAAGCCCAAGCGCTGCGTAACTCTTGCAGCCGCCTACGGCCTGCGCGCACGCTACAACCTCACCATGGGCCTATACGCCGACGCTGCCGCCGACGCAGAAAAGGCCATCGCAGCCTTCTCCGGCAAGCCATACAGCATGGAGGACGTGAGCAAGCCCACCTTCACCAGCATCAACGACGACGCATGGATGTGGGGTATCGCAATCGACGAGACTCAGGACGGCATCACCGGCGGCTCCATCGTGAACTTCCCCGCCATGAGCTGCTCCTTCAGCCACGGCTACTGCGACCAGGGCGGCGCATGGCGCTGGTGCTCCAAGGTGCTCTACGACTGGATTCCCAATACCGACGTCCGCAAGGGATGGTTCCTCGACGCCAACCGCAAGAGCCGCAACCTCTCCAAGGAGCAGCAGGCCTACCTCGACAAGTTCGTCACCGGAGCTCCCACGTACGGCCAGGACGCATCGACCAACCTCATGCCCTACACCAACGTGAAGTTCGACTCCTATCAGGGCGTGCTCGAGCAGAGCCTCAACGCCAGCGACATACCCCTGATGCGCGTTGAGGAAATGTACCTCATCAAGGCCGAGGGCCTCGGCATGAGCAGCAACCTCGAGGGCGGCAAGCAGGCGCTCACCGACTTCGTCCGCACCTACCGCGACCCCGGCTACGCATGCACCGCAACAACCGCAGCCGACTTCCAGGACGAAGTGTGGCGCCAGCGCCGCCTCGAACTCTGGGGCGAGGGCCTGAGCTACTTCGACATCATGCGCCTCAAGAAGCCCATCGACCGCCGCGGCGCGATGTATCCCGCCGCATGGCGCTACAACGTGCCCTACGAGAGCCCCATCATGCTCTTCCTCGTACCCGACTCCGAGATGTCCGCCAACAAGGCCATCACCGAGAACAACGAGCAGGGCTCACTGCCCACTCCGGCCGAGTGATAAACCCAACGTCAAACAACATTTCATAAACGCACAAAATGAAATTCTTCAGATACAGCGTCCTCGCCATCGCGCTCGCCGCAGGCTTCGCCTCCTGCTCCGACGATGACGACCCCGTGCTCGGACCGCAGTCGCCCGGTGTCTACTTCCCCACCGACGACGCTCTCGAAGTCACGCTCGACCGCAAGGCCAACACCTTTGAGGTAACGGTGTCGCGTCTCGGCGAGACCCCGGAGGTCACCTACAACCTCGTGGGCGAAGCCGACAGCGAGGTGTTCACCCTCCCCACCTCCGTCAAGTTCGCCGAAGGCGAGACCACAACCAAGGTAAGCATCGCCTACGATCAGGATGCGATGAAACTCGACAAGGCCTACGACGTGTTCCTCGGCTTCGCCGAAGGCACCGTCATCAGCGACTACGGCTACTCCTCGCTTGAGATGGCCGTCACGCTGCCCGCACCCTGGAAGACCATCGGCACCGGCACCTACCGCGACTGCTGGCTCCTGGCTATGACTAAGCTCTCGGAAGACCCCGAATTCAAGCCAGAATGGGAATGCGAACTCCAGCAGAACGAAGTTACACCCACGCGTTACCGCTGGGTACACCCCTATGGCGAGAACTTCGCCAAATTCTGCGCCGCCAACGGCGTTGGTACCCTGGAAGACAGCGAATACGACAGCAAAGGACAGTACTATGTGGAGTTCGTATGTGATCCCAAGTACGGCAAGGCTGTCATTCCCATGCAGAGCCTCGGATTCCAGTTCTTCAGCGATGGCGTGATGAATATCCTCAACGACGCCTACTATATAATGGCATCGGAGAATAAGACTTACGCACAGGTAGCCACCGAAGATCCGGAATCCTGCGCCCAGGTCACCTACGGCAAAGTCAAGGAAGAAAATGAGAATGGTGAAGAGGTGGAGGTAGAAACAATCCTCTCCATTTTCTCAAATGACAAGACCTGCCTCGCAGGTTTCGAAGGAAGCTCAAGCCTCTACTACGCCGGCAGCGGCTACAACTGGGTACGCGAGGGCATCGAAATCAAGGACTATAACATTTCCATCGCCTACAAGGGCGTGCTCACCACTCCGAACGAAGTAACTAATGCATTTGCAGAAGTCACACTTGGCGAAGACATCGCCACCGCCAAGGCAGGCATGGTTGCAGTAACGGATGAAAATGTCACCCTGGAGTCCGCAATTGCAGGCGTTATAGACGGCACAATACCCTCTAAAACAATTGAGGACAAGAAATCCAGCCAGACTTTCGCATTTGAGGGCGGCGGGCATTATATCATCGCAGTTGTTGGCTATGACAAAGAAGACAAAGTTGTAGCAAGCAATGCAATTGAAGTGGAGATAATCGACAACTCCGGGCCCAAGGAATGGACCAATGTCGGCATGGGTACTTATACCGACATGTTCGTGCTCCCGCTGTTCGGTGCAAGAGGATACAGCTGGCAGGTTCAGGTTCAGCAGAACACAGAAGATCCCACCATCTACCGCTGGGTACATCCCTACGGCTCGGCATTCAAAGCACTTGCCGACCAGATATTCGAAGACCCCTGGGAAGCAGACCAGTACGACAGCGCTAACGTCATGTACATGAACTTCGTTGTACAAGATGGCCTCGTTGCAATCCCGACACAGCTCACAGGCGTTGTAATTGACAACGGTACTATAGGACAGCTATCAGCTGCCAACCAGGCCGGCATGTATTATGCCTCGGATTGGACATTCGATGACATCCTCCGTCATCCCCAGCTTGGAGAGAGCAAATTCAATACCGCCACTTTCAATGGCTACAAGCTCACATCAGTCGTTCAGCCGGCCAACAACACATGCTTGATGTTTGAAACTGACGAAGAAGGACAATATCACACTCTTAAAACTGACGAAGGCGGTGTGCAGTGGGCATCGGCAGCCATGCAGGGTGTTCCCGTCAGAATGCCTTCACTCAAAGCAGCCTATAGCATCAACGCTGCGGTCGACGTTAAAAACGCCCGAATGAATTACGGCTCCGGCCGCGAACTCCGTCGCGATCTGAGACTCTATCGTTAAGCACATAGAATAGCTATCATACTACCTGGCACGGCGGTGAACTTGGTGTTCATCGCCGTGCATTCTTTTATCCTGCCCACAATGAGCGCAGAAAACCCGATTCGCCATCACATCACGCAGCGCACCAGGCGATTACCCGCCGAATGGCGGGTAAAATACGGTTAACCGGTGGTTAAGGAGCGACCATAGGGAGCGACATACCACCGGATTCGCACCCCCTCCGATTCAACCCGCCGAATGGCGGGTTGCACAACGACACACGATGGTTCTAATATATTGGCCGATGCAGCGTGTACGCACGACCCATTTCGCATGATATGATGCCGTGCAACCCGCCATCCGGCGGGTTGATTTCGGGGGGGGCACCGTCCTCGGGTACGGCGCTGTGCGCCTTAACCCGAGGCTAACCGGATTCTGCCCGCAACAAGCGCGGGCAGCACCCAATCCGCTTCCTTTTTACGCCCCCTACGAACGCGGACACACCAATTAGTATATTCATCGCCACATATTCCAGGGTACCAGGCGATTACCCGCCGAATGGCGGGTAAAATCCGGTTAACCGGTGGTTAAGGAGCGACCACAGGGAGCGACATACCACCGGACGCACATCCCCTCCGATTCTACCCGCCGAATGGCGGGTTGCACGGCGACACACGATGGTTCTGATGCAGTCCTATTTCGCATGATATGATGTCGTGCAACCCGCCAGCCGGCGGGTTGATTTCGGGGGGGCACCGTCCTCGGGTACGGCGCGCCGCGCCTTAACCCGAGGCTAACCGGATTCTGCCCGCAACGAGCGCGGGCAGTTCCCATTCAACTCCTCCGACGCAGCGCCTCCGGACAGCGCATTCAATAATTTTTTCGCATATTTCAGCAATTTTTTCTAACTTTGCAGAGAATGCACAAATACGCATATTAATTAAACCTTTATAAATACCACAATCTCTGCACAAATGGCTACTAAAACCCAACAGAAGAGCAACCTCATCGCCATCATAGCGATGTTTTTCCTCTTCGCCATGATCTCATTCGTGACAAACCTCGCCGCACCTATCGGCACAATCTGGGGCTATAAGTTCGAGGGTAACTCCATGCTCGGCATGATGGGCAACATGATGAACTTCCTCGCCTATCTGTTCATGGGCATTCCCGCCGGCAACCTCCTCGTGAAAATCGGCTACAAGAAGACGGCACTCTGGGCCATGGCTATCGGCGTGATTGGCCTCTTCGTGCAGTGGCTCTCCAGCATCGTAGGCTCCGAAACCACCCTCTTCGAGATGACAAGCAACGTAGAGGTGGACGGCGCTCTCGTCGCCAAGACCTTCGCCGTGCCCCTCAACTTCATCATCTACCTGCTGGGCGCATTCATCTGCGGTTTCTGCGTGTGCATGCTCAACACCGTTGTCAACCCCATGCTCAACCTGCTGGGCGGCGGCGGCAACAAGGGCAACCAGCTCATTCAGACCGGCGGCTCGCTCAACTCGCTCAGCGGCACTCTGACTCCCTTCTTCGTAGGCGCACTGATAGGCGCGCTCAGCCCCGAGACATCCATGAGCCAGGTGGCTCCGCTGCTGTGGATAGCCATGGGCATCTTCGCCGCCGCTTTCGTCATCATCAGCTTTGTGGCAATCCCCGAGCCCAACCTCAAGAAGGACGGCAGCAAGCCGAGCTACACACACAGCCCCTGGAACTTCCGCCATCTGGTGTTCGGCGTCATAGGCATCTTCTTCTACGTGGGTATCGAGATCGGCATCCCCGGCACGCTCAACTTCTACCTGGCCGACCAGGGCGCCGAGGGTGCCGGCGTCATAGGAGAGGCTTCCAAGATAGCCGGCGCCGTGGTAGCCATCTACTGGCTGCTGATGCTCGTGGGCCGTTTCTGCTCGTCGATCATCAGCGGCAAGGTGTCGACCCGCGCACAGCTCATCACCGTATCCACCACAGCCATCCTGCTGGTGGTGCTCGCCATCTTCATCCCGAAGACAGTCACCATCGGCGTTCCTGAAATAGTGTACAGCGGCGGCGCCGTCGTACCCGTGAGCGCACTGCTGCTCGTGCTCTGCGGCCTCTGCACCTCCGTGATGTGGGGCGGCATCTTCAACCTGGCCGTTGAAGGCCTCGGCAAATACACCGCGCAGGCCAGCGGCATCTTCATGATGATGGTGGTAGGCGGCGGCGTCATGCCTCTGATACAGAACGCCATCGCCACCAAGGCCGGCTACATGGTGAGCTACTGGCTCGTGGCCGCAATGCTGGGCTATCTGCTCTTCTACGGCCTCGTAGGCTGCAAGAACGTCAACAAGGACATCCCCGTGGACGAGGAAACACCCGACGCACGCGACCTCTGACAGGACATTATCCTACACAAACGCGCAGGCGGAGCGAACCCTTCCGCCCGCGCGTCTGTTAATAAAATATAAACATAACCGACAACCTCAATAACCTATTACATATACTATCTGACAAATGGAAAAAGAACGCCTGACACGTGCGGCCGACAACATCCGCATCCTTGCCGCCTCAATGGTGGAAAAAGCGAAGTCGGGACATCCCGGCGGAGCCATGGGCGGAGCCGATTTCGCCGCTGTGCTCTACGCCAAGTACCTTATCACCGACCCGGACGACCCGAAATGGCCCTTCCGCGACCGCTTCTTCCTTGACCCGGGCCACATGTCGCCCATGCTCTACTCCGTGCTCGCGCTGACCGGCAAGTTCACGCTCGACGAGCTCAAGCAGTTCCGCCAGTGGGGCAGCCCCACGCCGGGACACCCCGAAGTGGAAGTGATGCGCGGCATCGAGAACACATCCGGCCCTCTGGGCCAGGGCCACACCATGGCCGTGGGTTCGGCCATCGCGGAGGCATTCCTGGAAGCTCGCTTCGGCGACGTGGTGGCCCACAAGACCTACGCCTTCATCAGCGACGGCGGCGTGCAGGAAGAGATAAGTCAGGGCGCCGGACGCCTCGCAGGCTACCTTGGCCTTAACAACCTCATTATGTTCTACGACAGCAACGGCGTGCAGCTCAGCACGATGGTTGACGCCGTGGACCGCGAAGACGTGGCCGCCAAGTACCGCGCATGGGGATGGAACGTGCTGGAATGTGCCGGCAACGACCCCATGGCGATAGCCGACGCGCTCGACAAGGCCAACGCCGAGACACAGCGCCCCACCCTCATCATCGGCCACACGGCCATGGGCAAGGGTGCCGTTACGGCCGACGGCGCATCGTTCGAGGGACAGTGCAGCACCCACGGCCAGCCCCTGAGCAAGAGTGGCGCCGACTTCGCCGCCACAATCCGCAACCTCGGAGGCAATCCCGACGAGCCGTTCGAAATCTTCGCCGACGTCGCAGCTCTCTATGCCGAGCGCGCCGACCAGCTTCGCAAGCTCGTCAGCATACGCCGTCAGGACTATCAGCAGTGGGCCGCCGCCAATCCCATCCTCGCCGCCCAGCTCGAAGGCTTCCTGGCAGGACGTCTGCCCGAAATCGACTATAAGGCCATAGCCCACAAGCCCGGCACCTCCACACGCCAGGCCAGCGCCGACGTGCTCGGCGTGCTCGCCCAGGAAGTGCGCAACATGATAGTAGGCTCGGCCGACCTCGCCAACAGCGACAAGACCGACGGCTTCCTCAAGAAAACCCACGCGCTGACCCGCGGCGACTTCAGCGGAGCCTTCCTGCAGGCAGGCGTGGCCGAGCTCACGCTGGCCTGCGTCATGAACGGCATCGCCCTCCACGGAGGCTGCGAGGAGGCATGCGGCACATTCTTCGTATTCTCCGACTACATGAAGCCCGCCGTACGCCTGGCCGCCCTCATGGAGCTGCCCGTGAAATACATCTGGACGCACGACGCATTCCGCGTGGGCGAGGACGGCCCGACCCACGAACCCGTGGAACAGGAGGCCCAGATACGCCTGATGGAGCAGATACGCAACTTCAGCGGCAAGCCCTCGCTGCTGGCGCTGCGTCCCGCCGACGCCGCCGAGACCAGCGTGGCATGGATGATGGCTATGAACAACCACGACACACCCACCGCACTGATACTCTCGCGCCAGGACATCCCCGACCTGCCCGCACCCGAAGGCCAGGACCGCTACACGGCAGCCCTGGGCGCGCTGCGCGGCGGCTACACCGTCATCAAGGCCGAGAAGCCCGACGTGGTGCTCGTGGCCAACGGCTCGGAAGTGAGCCTGCTCTGCGAGGTGGCCGTGCTGCTCGACGCCGCAGGCATCAGCGCCAGCGTGGTGTCGATGCCAAGCGTGGGCCTCTTCAACGACCAGCCCGCCGACTACCGCGCCAGCGTGCTGCCCGAAGGAGTGAAGCAGTTCGGCCTCACAGCCGGCCTGCCCGCATCGCTCAAGATGATCGACGGCTTCACCGGCAAGGTGTTCGGCCTCGAACGCTTCGGCGCTTCCGCCCCCTACAAGGTACTCGACGAGAAATTCGGCTTCACGGCACAGAACATCCTCACCGTTGTCGCCGAATACCTCGGACGCAAGCTCTACGACCTGCAGAACTGATAACGCCTTTTGCGCGTTGCCGTGGCGCCATTTGCCACGGCAACGCCCCAAAAAGAACCAAAAGCGACAAAAAACAGTCCTAAATCGCGCTATAATTAAGAATTTTTTCACTAAAAGGCCACCTTTTTAAAAAATAATTACTAATTTAGCACCCGATTACGTATACAGCACATCCAACAACACACTAATATTAGTTATTTAATTTTATGAAAAAAACTACTTTCCTTGCATGCGCCTGCGCCCTTTTCATGGGTCAGTCGCTCATGGCCCAGGAGTCGGCACAGGAAGTGACCTATGTTGAGGATCCCTCACAGGGTTACCTGCTGAACAAGTTCGACAACAACTGGTTCATCACTCTCGACGGTGGCGCCGGTGTGTATTTCTCGAAATACGACTCGCACCGTAAGTTCTTCGACCGCTTCGCTCCTGCAGCCGACATCTACATCGGCAAGTGGTTCTCGCCCGTAATCGCTCTCCGCGCCGGCGCAAGCTGGATGCAGAACAAGGGCATCACCAACGGCCCCGTTGCAGGCTGGCTTCAGGATGAAAACCTCTACCACGGCAAGTACAACAAAGTTCGCTACAATCAGGTAGGTCCGGGCGCTGACGTAATGCTCAACCTCACCAACTGGTGGTGCGGCTACAAGCCCAACCGTGTCTACAACGCCATCCTCTACGTTGGCGGCGGTGTTTACTGGACATTCGGCAACACCTACGACAAGGACGGCAAGCACACATGGCAGAACCTCCACGACACCAACTTCTTCGGTCGTGTAGGCCTTATCAACAGCTTCAACGTAAGCAAGCGCGTAGCCCTCAGCCTCGACCTGCGCTGGACCGCCATGGACGGCCACGCAGAATACACCGGCGGCGACAAGATCTTCAGCAGCCTCAACGCTTACCTCGGCGTCACCTTCAACCTCGGCAAGACCACATGGAACGCTCCTATCGTTCCCGTATGCCCGCCCGCAGAGAACTGCGACGCACTCCGCGCCCGTCTCTCCGCAGCCGAAGCACGCGTAGCCGACCTCGAGCGTCAGCTCCAGGACTGCCTCAACCGCAAGCCCGAAGTCATCGAAGCAGAGCCCGAGGCTCTCGCCACCATCTACTTCCCCATCGGTGTAAGCCGCCTCACCCGCGAGGACAAGAACATCGTCAACGCCGTTGCCGACGTCCTCAAGGCCGACACCTCCAAGAAGTACGACGTCAAGGGTTATGCCGACAACTACACCGGCAGCGACGCCATCAACAACCGTCTGCGCAAACAGCGTTCCGAGAACGTCGTTAAGCAGCTCGTAAGCCGCGGCGTAAGCGCCGACCAGGTTACCGCTGTTCCCGTACAGGGCAACCTCCACGGCGACAACGAAGCTCTCGTAAGCCTCGACCGTTGCGCTGTCATCGTTGAAAAGTAATTCAATTTTTCTTAAAAAAGAAGCCCGCCGGCATCCCCGGCGGGTTTCTTTTTTAAGTTTATAGTTGAGCGTTTATAGGTAAGAGGACGGGGCGGCCGCAGGCCGCAGTGAGGAGTTAGATTGCGCTTCGCGCAGTGGGGAGTGAGGAGTAGTCCCCACATATAAACCGAAGAAGAGGAAGCTATGTGGGGCGGCCCACTCCTCACTCCCCACTCCTAACTGCGCAGAGCCCCCCTCTTACCTATAAACTCTCAACTCTATAAACTCAATTCAGAAATCGCGTTGCGGATGCTCTTGCAGATTTCGTCGGTGCCGGGGAAACGTTTGTAGAAGTCGAGCGCCGGCTGCAACAGTTCCAGAGCCTCCTCGCGGTGGCCCAGATGGCGGTGCGCCATTCCGAGCATGAACTGCACGTTGGCAACCGCCGCAGGCGTATCGGCCAACTCCTGCGCTTTGGCAAGCACCGGCATCATCAGCTCGGCGGCATGAGCATAATCTGCATCAGCTCCCAGCGCCTGCGCCTTGGCGATATAGGTATTGAACAGCTTGCCGCGCAACGCCTGCCGCGCCTCGTCGTCAAGGCCCTCCAGATCGGCGATAATGCCGTCAAGATATTCTAACGACTGCTCCTTTTCGCTCATGCTAAGGCATACGCGGGCAGCCGCGAAGCGATAATCCACGGTGGAGAGACGTACAAGCACCGGATCGGCAGCCATCGTACGCTCAACCACCGCGATTGCCTTGCGGTAATACTCCAAAGCCTCGGACAATCGATCAGGGTCGGCCTGCTTCGTCGCTTCATATTCACTTATGTCGCCGAGCGTCTTGTAGGAGTTGGCAAGCATCGGGTTGTCATCACCGAAATTTGATATGACTATATCGACAGATTCGAGATAATATACACTCGCGGAGTCAGGCTGACCGGTTCCCAAGTAAGTCTGCGAAAGCATCTCAAGATACGGTTTGCGGCGTACGCTGCGGCTTCCGTAAACAGAATCACAAACCTGAAGAGCCTCGCGGCAGTAAGCCCGCGCCCGTTCGGCATTGCTGCGCTGTGCAGTTGTGCCGCCATGCATCTGCGCCTGCCCGGACAGCGCGAGATAATATTGTGCGAAGTTGCCGGCGGCATCAGCCTCCGAGCCGTGACGGCCGTTCACGCCTTTCATTATGCCGTCCACGCACTCGCTGAAGGCTCTGAAGTGGCGCAAAGCATCGTCGAAGCGTCCGTCGCGCATGTCGAGATTGGCCGTCTGTACGCCTATCGACGCCGTTGTGAAGCTGCGCGAGCCATAGGCGGATGAAGAAATAAGGTCGGCACGGCTCAGCAGCGAGCGCGCATGTTCGGTGCGGGGCTCAGTAAAGGAACTCAGGTTGGCGAGTCCCTGCAGCGGACCAAGGCATGCGATGTTGGTAGTGCCGTAATTCTTCTCCGCGATGTCGAGCGCGAGCTGATAGAGGCGCTTCGCCTCATCGTACTGTGCCATATTCATTGCAGCCTGAGCCATAGCGGAATACAGTCCGCACATCATGGGGCTGTCCGCGCCATAGGTGGCCGACTGAATGTCGGCGGCGCGTTTCAGCAAAGCCGCTGCGTCCGCCGAGTTCCAGCATTGCAGCTCGATGTCGGCCAGCGAAGTCAGCAACGGCACCATAAATATCGACTCCTCGCCATAGGCCTCCATGAACTTCTTCTGCACGAAGGCGATGCGCTCACGGGCACTCGTGATGCGGTGGAGATTGGCGTCCTGCATGGCGTTGAGCAGGAGCTGCTGCCAGTAGGCCGGATTATCCTTGCCATACTGTTCCGCGCATATCTCTGTCGCAAGGGCGCTGTAGCGTTCCGACTCCCTGAAGTCGCAGAGCTGTGAGTATAGGCCGGACAATTTATTATAGCATGACACGGATGTGGCCGAACGCATTCCCATAACCTTGTCTATGATTGCGAGGGCCTGCCTGTGGACGGCGATGGCGTCGCTGTACTCGCAGCGCGCCTCGTGGATATTGCCGACAGCCTGAAGCGCGTAGGCGTACCGGATGCTTTCCTTACCCCACGCACGTGCCGTGGCAGCCTCAAGGCGCAGAGCGTCCAGTTCGGCATCGTCGTAGCGACCAATATTGATTTTGGCATTACATACGCCCAGCAGAGCCGTGAGCGTGTTGGGCTGGTTCTTGCCGAACTCAGCTTCAAGTAGCGCCAGGGCGCGCTCTTCCAGCTCCAGTCCACGCTTCATGTCGCCTATATTCATGTAGTAAGCGCCGAGTTTTGTCAGGGCATCAGCCGTCAGGAATGAGTCCTCGCCATAAACTGCGGCCATCAGGTCGTAGGCTTTCTGAAAGCATTCCTGTGCATGGGCGAAATCGTAATCATTGAGGTAGCAGTCGCCAAGGCGGCTGTACAGGCCGTTCAGCAGATACGACTGACTGCCGTAAAGACCTATGCCGGCATTGAGTGCCTCCGAGGCGGCGCGCAGCGAGGCTGCACGGTCGCCTTTGGCGTCGTAGTATTCGCACATGTTTGCACACTGCATGACGCTCTGCGGACTGCCGGCGCCATAAATCTTATCGGCTATGGCCTGCGCCTTGTCGAGGTAGCGCAGCGCCTCGTCGGGCTTCATGTCCATCAGCAGAGCACCGGCCATGCTGTTGTAGTAAGCCATCAGGCCCAACGCATCCGGACCTATGGTGCTGACCGTACACCGTATGGCCTCCTCGAAACTCTTCACGGCGTCGCGCGTCTGTCCCATAGCCATGTCGAGCTGTGCCCGCGCGGCGGATTGCTGAGCCCGCTGGTAGTCGCTTGCAATACCGTTGCGCTCATATATCATGCCTATGGTGTCAAGCTGCGCCGCCGCGCTGCGGTAATCGGCGACGGAGCTGTAATAGTTCATGCGCGCATAGTGGCCGGGCAACGAGCCGGGGTGCAACGGACCGAAACGTCGGGCGAGCAGGCGGCACGCTTTCTCGGCAGCATCGCGGGCGTCATCGGGATGTCCGGTGAGCATATGCATGGCCGACATATTGGCGCACGCCATAGCATACGACGGATGCTCGTCGCCGAGGATGTCGCGGTAAATGTCCGACGCACGGCGCACATCGGCCTCCAGTGCGGCGATGTCGCCACGCCCCATGTCAGTCTCGGCACGGCTCAGCATCAGGGATGCCACGTGGCAGCTGTTCGGCGACGACTGCGCTGTAATCGCCGCCATAGCCTCATCGCAGAGCTGCGAGGCGCGCCAGTATTCGCCCACATTGTTCAGGCATGCTATAAGGCTGCAATAAGCGTCCTTCTTTGTCTCTATGTCGATGGCCGGGTCTGAGGCAATGGCCCCGAGCACGGCTTCCAGGGCGGCGCGCGCGCCGCGGTAATCGCCGTGGGCGTACATTATGACGGCGAGGCCGAGGCGTCCTTGCCAATAGGCTTTCGGGTTGACGGCGCGCACACCGTCGGCCGCGCAGCGCGTCATGAAAGGTTTGCCGCCGCGGTAATCACCGTTTCCGACGTGGCTGCTGCCAGTACCTATGAGCGCATCGTAGACGAGTGACTGCGCCTCGGGGCTGCCGTCGCCCCGCAGCAGTTCGCTGCCGCGGGTGTAATGCTCTATCGCGCCGGCGTACTCGCACATCTCGCGCAGGGCATCGCCCATGTGGATGTGGCAGCGGGCCAGCGTCAGGTTGTCGGTGCCTCCGATGCTGTCGGCGGCATGTATGGCCCGGCCGAAGCAGTCGCGTGCGCGGCGGTAGTCGGTGAAGCGCACATGCAGCAGGCGGCCCAGATCGCAGAGGAAATCAACATTGTCCGGCTCGTAGCGCAGACGCTCCTGCATGCGGTCGAGAGCACGGTCGTAGTCGAACTGATTCAGTGCGCTGAGCACCATCTGATTAAGCTCGTTTATGGTGATTTCGCGTGTCTGCTCGAAGTTCTTGCGACTGTCGTCGTAGGCCTCCTTCTTCTTCGTATAGTCCTCGCGGGCGCTGGTGAACGACTCCCAGCGTTCCTCGTCGCTGCGGAGCGCAAGCAGCGAGTCGGCGCGGGCATAATCGCCCTGCTCCATCGCCATAAGCACAGCCCGGTGCTGCTCGTTGAGCGACTCGAAGTCAAGGTTGCGTATCGTCTTGTACAGATATTCGGCTATCAGGTCCTCGAAGTCGTCGAGTTTCTGCTGAAGTTCCTCCACCTGCCGCTGCATGGCGATGCTGTCGATCTGTCCCCGGCGGTAACGTTCCTCCAGGGCGGCGAGTTCGCGCTCATGGCGCGCATTGGCGTCGCGCAGCGCATTCTCCCGCACGTAGGCCTCGTACTGTCTCAGTTCCTCGCGCGACTGCATGATGATGACGAGCGATGCGTCGGGGGTAAACTGGAGGAGCTGTCCGGGCGTAGGATACAGCAACTTGTAGCGCGTACCCTTGGGACCCGTCACCGACTCGATGGAATAGATTCCTTTGTTCCCCTTCAGCTTATCAAGAGAGAGTTCAAAATAACCCTCCTCGGGCAGAGAACGGCTCTCGGCAGGATTGGCTCCTTCGCAGTCAAGCACCACCACGGCGCCCACGATGCGGCGGCTGGGCTTGTTGGTGAAGCTCTGCGTGCGCACAATGCCCTTCTGCACCTTGGTGCGTACCTGGCCGAAAGCCACGGCCATGAAGCAAAGAATTATAATCAGGGAGAGAATCTTTTTCATCTATTTCAGTATTATGCAGTCAGTTGCGGCGCAGGGCATATAAAGAGTGGCGCTGCCGCCGGCGCCCTGTACGCGATATGACGGTTTCTGCTTAGCGAGTGGAATGTCGGCTTGCAGACACCCCGCCGTGTCAGTGCGCAGCTCTGTGCCTTCCACAAGCAGCTGCATGTCGGTCACCGGCATTCCGTCAGCCGAGAGCACCCTGACATCGATGCGGCCATAGCGTGCGGCGTTTCTACGCAAGGTCACGCCGACGTCCGTGCCGGCCTCCAGCACGGTGTCGAGGTCCTCGTAGTCGGCATTGCGCACGCTCAGGCGCATCCGGCTTCCCTTGAGGCGACCGGGCATCTGCGCGAACACGGCTTCGGCATCCGTGCCGTCCACAGTGTCGCATCGCTCCGTGCCGTCGATGACGGTACGCACCTCGATTTCGCGCGGAGCCGGCAGCCCGGGAGCCGCGAGGGCCTCGCGGAGACACACGCGCATGTCGAACGGGCGTTCGTACACGAAAAGTGCCACAAACGCCGCCACCACGGCCGCGGCAAGTAGAACACCGCGCACGACGCTGGCGAGCATCTGACGCCGACGGTGGCGCCACAGGGTGTCGAAGTCGAGATTGAGCATCTTCGACACAATCTGCACGAAGGCGCGCTCGCGGTTGAGCCACGGCAGGCGGTACACGTGCTCATGGATGTTTGCCCCGAGGTATTCCGGCAGCCCGAGGCGCTTTATGACGGGGTTGAAGCACTCCGTGGCGGGGTCGCCGCTGTTGGGTATGCCGTCGATAATGAAAAACACAATGTCGTCGGCGCGCCCGAGGCTGTGGAAATACTCTATCTCCTGCCCCACCCAGTCCGACTTGGCCGAGTGCGGCGAACATATCACCAGAAGATGGCGCGACTCGCGCAGGTGCTTCTTCAGCTCGTCGGACAGCGGCGCGGGCTGGATGTCGTACGGCGCGAAAAACAGCGGATTGAACGGCTTGCGCCTCAAGCCGTCCGAGCCGCACAGTCTCGACGGCAGCCGGTATTTTGCGAGCTTGCGGTGCAGCCGCTTGCCCCAGCGCACGTCGGCGGAGCTGTAGCTTATAAAGGCAAAATATTTGAACGCGTCAGCCATCTCTTACAGTTGTTCAAGGTGGAATGTACTTTCTATCAGCCCGCTGCGCTGCATTGCGGAGGCGTCCAGCAGATGCAGGCGCGAAGGGGCTATCAGGGCTATGTCGTCGGCACGGCGCAGGGCTATGTCCAGCTCGTGCGTGGAGAACACTATGCACTTGCCGCTGTCATGCGCCAGGCGGGCGAGCAGCGCGCACAGCTCGTGGCGGTTGGGCAGGTCGAGAAACGAGGTGGGCTCGTCGAGCAGCATCACAGGCGTGTCCTGGGCGAACGCTCGGGCTATCATGATGCGTTGGCACTCGCCGTCGCTCATCGTGTTCATGTCGCGGCCGGCATACTCCGCCATGCCCACGGCCTCCAGCGATGCGAAGACTATGTCGCGGTCCACGGCCTGCATGGAGCCCATCCAGTTGGTGTACGGCGCGCGGCCCATAGCCACCACGTCGGCGCAGCGCATGCAGGGAATGCGGGTGCGGCCGGTAGCCACGAACGCGATGGTGCGGGCGAGCGTGTGGCGCGGAGCACGGCCGATGTCGCGGCCGTCGACGATTATCCGGCCGCTGCACGTGGCGCCGGGCAGTGCGGCCATGGCACGCAGCAGCGTCGACTTGCCGGAACCGTTGCGCCCTATGAGCGCCGTCAGGCGTCCCGCGGCGAAGGTGGCGTTCACGTCGCGCAGCAGTGTGCGCGAGGCGTCGTAGCCCATGGAGAAACCGCGCAGCTCTATCATTGCGTAAGGCTCTTGTTTTTAAGTACCACCCACACGACCACCGGTATACCCAGCAGGGCACTTATGGCATTGACAGGCAGCACGAACTGTTTCGACACTATATCGCACAGCAGCAGCACGGCGGCGCCGACAAGGGCCGTGGCCGGAAGGAGAACGCGGTGGTCGCTGTCGCGCACGAGCATGCGCGCCACATGGGGCATCGCCAGACCTATGAAGCCGATGGGGCCGCAGAAGGCTGTGACGGTGCCGGCAAGCAGCGTGGTGGACAGAAAGATAAGGGCGCGCGAACGGCGCAGGTCAAGACCCATCGTCACGGCATACTCCTCGCCGAACAGCAGCAGATTCAGCGCCTTCACCGTGGCGACGGCTATCGCCAGCCCGGCAAGGACGGCAGGCACGAGCACGGCGAGGCGGCGAGCCGTAACGTCGCCGAGCGAGCCCATGGTCCACACCACAAAGGTTTTGAGCGATTCCTCGTCGCTGAGATATTGCAGAATCTGCACCACGGCGCTGACGCCGGAGGAGAACATCATGCCGAGTATGAGCAGGACCATGATGTCGCGGACGCGCTGCGCCACGGCGGCGATGACTACGAGCACCAGAGCGCTCCCTATCCAGGCAGCGCCGGCCAGACCGACAGGGCTCGCCACTCCGGCCAGCACCACCAGAGCCACCCCCAGTCCTGCGCCGGAGCTGATACCCAGCACATAGGGTCCGGCCAGGGGGTTGCGGAACAGCGTCTGCATCTGCACGCCGCTTACCGAGAGGGCCATTCCGGCCAGCAGGGCCACCAGCGCCTTGACGAGGCGGATGTCGACCACAATCTTCGCCACATGCGGAGGGCAGTCGCCGCCGGCGAGCGCCGTGAGTATCTGCGGCAGCGGGATGCTCACGGCTCCCACGCACAGGTCGGCTACAAAAAGCAGCAGAACCGCGATTCCGAGGGCAATGAATATGGTGGTAGTACGGCGCACGGGCTATTCCACTTTACGGTAATACGTAAATTCCTCTCCGACGAGTTCAGGATGGAAAATCTTGATGAGGTCGCGCAGCACGAGGTCGGGATGCACGATGGCCGACTCGTAGAAATCGTTGCCTCCGCCGGGAGTGCTCCGCAAGGTGTTGTTGTAAACACGCCCGGCCAGCACCGGAGCCGTATCGGCAAAGCGCGGGCACTGCGCGAGCAGGCTGCGCATGTCGGATGTCTGCCCCGTGTTGAGCCAGAAGTCGGCTCCGGAAGCGAGCATATACGCCTGCTCGATGTCGATGGTGCCAGATTTGTTGCCTCTCAGGTCGGCACACACATAATCGGCGCCCGCGTCGGATATCAGACGTGCCATATAATTGTCGGCCGTAGGCATGAACCATGCGTCGCCATAAGGCGTGTTCAGCATCACGCGGGGACGCGCTCCCACAGAGTCGACGCGCCGGCACAAGGCAGTATAGGACGAATCGACAACCCCAAACCTGCGCTCTGCCTCGTCGCGGATGCCTACAAGCTCTCCTATCGCCACCAGCCATTCGGCCTTGCCCACGGGCGACACCTCAAGATAATCGCCCACATAGACGTAAGGTATGCCAAGCTCTCGCAGCTTACCCTCCATGGCGCTTGGCGCTCCCACACCGTAGAGCAGCACCAGGTCGGGGGAGGCACCCATCAGAGCCTCATAGTCGATATTGCCGTCGTATCCCACATCGGCCACGTCGTCGCCGAGGGGAGTGGATATGAAGCCGCGCCCCGACACTCCGACAATATTGCCGGCTCGGCCGAGGGCATCGAGCATAGCCACATGCGTGGACGACATAGCCACCACCCTGGCGGCATCGCCGTGCAGTATCTGCCCGTCGAAGCCCTCGGGAGCCTCCTCGCCGTCGCGCAGTATCAGCAGCCGGGTGCACACGCTGTCGGCGCCCTGCCAGGGGTTGCGGGATTCCACCATCACACTGGCGCAGTCCGGTGCGCCCAGTATACAGAAGCCGCCGGCATGACGCGGCGCATAGAGCGTGTCGCGGAAGCCGTCGGCGGCAAATGCAGTCGCCTGCCTTCTGCGGCATCCCGACGACACAAGCAGAAGCAGCGCCATCACTACAAGCGATACATATCTCATATCAATTATCAATCATTGAATAGTCCACGACATCAGTAACTTCGGTAGATATTTCTCCCAGCCATCCACTCTTGCCCACCGTAGCGGAGCGCACCATCACGAAGTCGACAAACGGGAGCTTCACGGGGGTGCCGTCGGCCGCCACCGCGTTCTCTATCCGCAGGCCGGTATACAGTCCGCCGTGGCCGGCCGGAGGCAGCAGTTCAAACGAGTCGCTGCCGGCATTGTCGGCATAGCCCCATGCCGCGGCAGGCAACGTCCATGTTCCTCCCTCGGGATAATTGCGCGCAGGCAGCGAGATGCCGCGCAGCGTATAGCAGTCGGGCGCCCACGCCGGATAGTAGCATGGCTGGTCGTGAAACTCCGGCAGGTAATCCACCGTGCCGCGGCGACCGTCGGAAGCAGTCCACGGCACATCGGTCTGCGGCACATCGGGCCTGTAATACGTCACATCGAGTATCTGCGTCCGGGGGCTGTCGGCCATGTCGGAGCCGCGCAGCACATACCATTCGTCGTCAGGCTCGCCGTTGCCGTTGGCATCCGGAGCCACCCATACCGTGCCCGGCTCGTTGCTGCTTCCCACCGCCGCCACGAAAGAGTTGCCGCCTACAGCTATGTCCCAGGCAGCTCCGGAGGGCGTTATGCTGTGGTCGAAAGCAGCCACGATATAGCCGCCATACGCACCCAGCGACACATAACCACCGGCCTGCATAGTCCGCAGCGCACGGATACATGCTTCGTCATGGTCCGAGCAGGCAAGGTCGCCGTTCTCGTCGACAAACTGTCCGGGTGCAGGCATGTATTCAGCCACGGCTGTCAGGCGCCGCGACGACCCGGCCGACCCCGGCCTGCGCGCGGATAAAGGCGAAACATACACTGCCACTGAAGCGCTTGCCGAGCGCCCCTCGTTCCGGCCTTCGGTTTCCGTTGCCGTCAGCTCCACGATGCAGGAAGCGGAGGGCACGAACACCAGCGCATCGCCGGCACCGGCGGGAGCGCCGTCAACAGTCCATGCGAACACGGGCGCCCTGAAGCCGGACGTCAGCGGCACAAGGCTCACGGGAAGCCCGGCACCCACATGCACGCCGCTGCCAGTCTGCATCAGAAGCATAGGCGGGAAACTTACCGAGAGCATGCTCTCCACCACCTCTACCGTGATCTCCTGCGCCGCCGTGCCGTCGGCATTGGAGGCCTCCACGCGCACCGCGTAGCTGCCGGGCGTGTCGCGCACGAAAGAGAATTCCCCGCCGGTGGCCTCGCGGCGTCCGTCGACGCTCCACACTATCGCGTCGGCGGCCGGCCTGCCGTAGCGGAACTGCGGCACGAGCAGCAATTCGCAGCCGGCCTCGACACGGAAGCCACCCTCGGGCCGAGGCAGCCAGAACACCGGCGGCTGCAGCTCGGCCACGCTCACGTACAGCTGCTCGCGGGCGGTGCCGGCATCGGTACTGACGGTGAGCGTGACGGTGTAGAATCCCGTTTCGGGCCATATGGCCGTCCACGACGGCTCGCGGCAGACCACCTCGCCCCCAAGAGTCCAGGAGTATTCGGCGCCACGGGCATTCTCGTAGTCCGGCGCGATAGTCAGCGATTCGCCCGGATGCACGTAATACGTGCCCGAATCGTCGCAGCCGGTGAGTGTGATTACCGGTGCGAACCCGTCGGCTGTTATCTCCTCGTCCCTGTTGCAGGCGCAGAGCAACAGAAGAACGGCTGTCAGTGCGGCTGTGCGGCGCATTTCTTTTTCTCAAGTATTTTCTGCAGGACCGGCTTCAGTTTGTCGGCATAATGGCGGAAGCCGAGGTCGGTAAGGTGTATGCCGTCCACGGTGCCGTCGTCCTCCACGCCGTCAAGTCCCTCCGAATCCACATAGTAGAGATTGTCGGGATTCTCGGCCTTCAGGCGCTCGTAGTTGCGGCAGAAAGCGGCGTTCTTGCGCGGCAGATAGTTGCCGAAATGGCTGTCGTAGCGCGCATAGGGATAGATGGGGCCTTCCACCATCACTATCGGCACCTCGGGCCGCGCCCGGCGCAGGATGTTGACGAAGTCGTAGGTGAGCGTGTCGCACATCATCTCCGTGCAGTTGGGCACCGGGTCGAGCAGATACATGTCGGCATCGGGGATTTCGGCCATCGCGCGCGCCATGCAGAAGTCCATCTTGCCCTCGCCGCTGATGCCGATGTTCACCACCTCGCAGTTCAGCTCGCGCGAGAGGATGTTGGTGGCAGCCATGCCCGTGCGCGATGCGCATCCGCCCTGAAGAATGCTCGTGCCATAGGCCACGATTTTGGTGTCCGCGTCGATAAGTTCCGGCCGGCCGGCGTTGATGGTGGCGTCGCTGTCCACCTTGACCCACAGGCGCTCCACGCCGTCGTACAGCGGCAGGTATATCATGTACTCGTGCATGCGGCCGTCAAGGTTCTCCACGTAGGTGCTCTCCACGGTCTTGTCCGTCTTGTCCTCCTTGTTTTTGAGGTAAGGGCGGTTGGTGTTGACATGGCGCCACACCGAGTCGCCCTCGAAGATGTACAGGTCGGTGCCTTTCAGGCCGGTATCGGCCATGTGTATCATGTGCGTGTTCCAGAGCAGCTCGTACTTCACGCCTATGCGCTTGGAGTCGGTGGCGAAGCGCACCGCTATGCCGCTGGAGCACTGCGAGCGCTCCCACAGGTCGGGGCGCACGCTGTCCTGCAGCGTGGCGGGGATGCGCGTGTAGGGGCGCAGCGTGTTTTCCCAGCCTTTATTGATGACACGCAGGTCCTGCGCGTCGACGTAGTACCACGGCTCCTCCCCGGCTGCGAAACCGGCCAGAGCCGTAAAAGCCATTGCAAGCGAAATGAATATGTGCTTCATGAGTATGATAATGTTGCTTTTGAATGCAAATGTAACGAATATTTGGCCGATAAACAAATCGGCATGCGTTTCGGCAGTCAGAGGCTGTTTATATCTATGATCTGTAGCTTCGCCCGTGAAGGTTCTTCGTAGGCATTGCAGGCAGCGAGGTAGTTTTTAAGCTCGGTAAAATCGGTACCGTACAGGTTGTCGCTGAACTGGTGGAGTTTTGTCATTACGTTGATATATGCCATCGGGTCTTTGTGGCGGGTCAGCTTTCGCAATGCAAGAATGTAGTCTTCGCGGAATACTGTCGGTACAATTATACGCGACTGGTCGGCACGAACCAGCTCGGCATTCATCATCACGCGGGCGACACGACCGTTGCCGTCATTGAACGGATGCACCTCGCTGATCATAAACATCATGAATATCGCACGGGCAAACGGGTCTGTCAAGGCCGCATAGTATTTGAAACCCTGCGAGAGCGTGCCTTTCACAAGCTGATAGTCCACAAACTCCGTCATTCCGGCACGATTGTTTTTCGTTTTGAAAATTCCGGGATTCATGTGCGGCCGTCCTTCAAGCAGGATGCTGTGTCTGTGGCTAAGAATCGAAAACAACTCTTTTGGCGATGTCGGCGTCTTCATCATTTCGGCGCGGTTTGACAGCACCTTGAATGTTCCGAGAATGTCGTGTGAGTCTTCATCGCGCCGTGGCATTGGAATACCGGAGTCAACAATCGCTTTAGCCTCATCTACTTCAAACTCGGTGCCCTCTATATAATTTGAGAAATAGCTCTCGAAGAAAGAAAAAAGGCGGAACGATTCCTCATCCGTATTGCGATTGTTGCGGATGACGAAATACCGGTCCTTTACCGCATCGAAAAGCACTTCAAAAAGTTCAACCCTTGTCCTGTCAAACGGATTGCCGGCGGCACGTGCTTTTGCAGAGTCCGTCGACAACACTTTAGCATCATGAGTTGAGAGTAGCGCAGAAATGATATTGTTTATCTTTGCAAATTCGCTCTGCATCCCAAGCTCTTCGGCAACGGCTCTCAATTCGTCACGATATTCGTTTAGCCGGTCTTCTCCACCGGTCAGCAGTATCTGTTCGAGTTTGTTTTCAATCACACTGATGGGAAGAACACGTGATTCATCACCGGACTTTCTTGATACCTGCATATTCTCAAGCATATACCTATGTTCACCTGATATGTGCATACCCATGAACGGTATATCGTGAGACGACGCTTTCGGCCCTTTTACAAAGTTGAGAATTATTCCCGGCAAGTCGGTAATTCTCCTTGTCGTTGAATTTGTCAGGAAGAAATCACCCGTCGCGGTCGGCCGCATCTCTTTGGCGCTGCGATGGCTTATTATAGCGTCCGGATACCTATATACAAGAATATCCATAAGATTGCGGCGCACGATATTTTCCAGACTGTCAACGAGATTTGTTGTGTATATGCGCGGGGCAACTTTTCGCAACTCACCGTCCTTTTCCCTTTTGCCAAGCACACGGGAAATGTTCGGATCGGATGAGCCGAAGATAATCTCTTTCCGGGTATCAACTTTCACTGCCATACAAAAAATCACGATTAAGGGAATACAAAGGTACAAATTTTTGCGATTATAACCGCGAAATATACAAAAAACTGAGTTTAGAGAATACACAACCCTCTTACCTATCCCCTATCAACTATCAACCCACATTTCGTTAATATTCATTAACGCACCGGCTGTTATCATGAAAAAATCGTATTTTTGCATCAGAATGCGGAGGGTGCGCGCAGTGCGCTTCGCCCGCACTATCAGGTTGCAAATATAAGCACTACATAAATGACAAGTAAATGGAATTACTTGCCCCTGACTACAGAAGAACAGAAGCTCGAGGCAGAGCTCGCACGAAGGTTTGCCGCCGTCTCGCCGGTAAGCGAACTGCTGGTGCAGCGAGGCATTCGTTCGGTTGCCGAAGCTGAGAAATTTTTCCATCCTTCGCTGCGCGACCTCCACGACCCCTTCCTCATGCCCGACATGGACAAGGCTGTAGACAGGCTCAACAGAGCGATGGGGGCCAAAGAACGAATCATGGTCTACGGAGACTACGACGTGGACGGCACGACGGCCGTGGCGCTCGTGTACCGCTACCTGCAGAACTACTACTCCGAGATAGACTACTACATCCCCACGCGCTACGACGAGGGCTACGGCATCTCCAAGCCCACCATCGACCTGGCCGCCGAGCAGGGCGTGAAGCTTATCATCATCCTCGACTGCGGCATCAAGGCCAACGAGGAGATAGCCTACGCCAAGGAGCTCGGCATCGACTTCATCATCTGCGACCACCACGTGCCCGACGAGGAGCTGCCGCCGGCAGCCGCCATCCTCAACCCCAAGCTGGAAGGCTCCACCTACCCCTGCCCCCACCTCAGCGGATGCGGCGTAGGCTACAAGTTCATGCAGGCCTTCAGCATCAGCAACGGCATAGGCACCGCCGAGCTCGAGGCCATGCTCGACCTGGTGGCCGTCAGCATCGCCGCCGACATCGTGCCCATGGTCGACGAGAACCGCGTCATGGCATACGCCGGCCTCAAGCGCCTCAACAGCAACCCCAACATGGGCCTGCGCGCCATCATCCGCACCTGCGGCCTCGGCGGCAAGGAAATCACCATCAGCGACGTCATCTTCAAGATAGGGCCGCGCATCAACGCCTCGGGCCGGATGCAGAGCGGCCGCGAGGCCGTGGAGCTCCTCACCGCACGCAACGCCAAGGACGCCGCCGAGCTGGCTCTCGCCATCGACCAGTACAACAAGGACCGCAAGGAGCTGGACAAGCAGATCACCGAGGAGGCCAACTCCATACTCGAGTCGCGCGGCGAGATGTACTCGCCCAAGCGCTCCATCGTCATATACAACAAGAGCTGGCACAAAGGCATCATAGGCATCGTGGCCTCCCGCCTGACCGAGCTGTACTACAAGCCGGCCGTGGTGCTGACCCTCGCCAACGGGCTCGCCACCGGCTCGTCGCGCTCCGTGCAGGGATTCGACGTCTACAAGGCCGTCGACTCCGTGCGCGACCTCCTGGAGAACTTCGGCGGCCACGCCTACGCCGTGGGCCTCTCGATGAAGGTGGAGAACATCGACGAGTTCGCCCGCCGCTTCGAGCAGTACGTGGCGGCCAACATCCTGCCTGAGCAGCTCACTCCGCAGGTCAACATCGACGCGATAATCAACTTCTCGCAGATAACGCCGGAATTCGTGTCGACGCTGCGCCTGTTCAACCCCTTCGGCCCCGGCAACCAGAAGCCCACCTTCTGCACCATGCGCGTGAAGGACTTCGGCACCAGCAAGCTCGTGGGCAAGAACCTGGAGCACATAAAGCTTGAGCTCGTGGACGACACAAGCGGCAAGGTAATCAACGGCATAGCCTTCAACATGGCGCCGTACTTCAAGCACATCAGCTCCGGCGCGCCATTCAACATCTGCTACACCATCGAGGAGAACAAGCACCGCAACGCCACCTCGTCGCTCCAGCTGCTCGTCAAGCAGATCAACACACAGGTGTAACACCCCGATGGACACCCCGGAGGACATACTCCGACGCTACTGGGGCTACGACAGCTTCCGTCCGTGCCAGCGCGAAATCGTGACCGACATACTCGCCGGCCACGACGTCACGGGGCTGCTGCCCACCGGCGGCGGCAAGAGCATCACCTTCCAGGTGCCGGCCATGATGCTGCCCGGCGTCACGCTCGTGGTGACGCCGCTGGTGTCGCTGATGAAGGACCAGGCCGACAACCTCGCGGCACGCGGCATACGCGCCGCATGCCTCCACTCCGGCCTTACCCGCCGCGAGGCGCGCTACGCCGCCGACAGCGCCCGCCTGGGCCGCGCGCGCATAGTGTACGTGGCGCCCGAGAAGCTGCGCCGCAAGCCCTTCCTCCAGGAGCTGCGCTCGTGGGACGTAAGCCTTATCGTCGTGGACGAGGCGCACTGCATCTCGCAGTGGGGCTACGACTTCCGTCCCTCCTACCTGCACATCGCCGAGCTGCGCCCCCTATTCCCGGACGCGCCCATGCTCGCGCTCACGGCCTCGGCCACGCCCGACGTGGTGGCCGACATCGCCGACAAGCTGGGCATGCGCTCCCCGCGCCTGCACGCCCTCAGCTTCGCGCGCCCCAACCTCAGCTTCATAGTGCGCCGCACGCCTCACAAGGAGCAGATGCTGCTGCACGTGCTGAGCCACACGTCGGGCTGCGCCATCGTCTACGTGCGCTCGCGGCAGCGCTCGGTCGAGCTCGCCGCCACGCTGCGGCGCGAGGGCATCGACGCCGCGCCTTACCATGCCGGGCTCGACCCCATGACGAAGACGGCCAACCAGGACGCATGGCGCACGGGCGCCGTGCGCGTGATGGTGGCGACCAACGCCTTCGGAATGGGCATCGACAAGCCCGACGTGCGCCTGGTGGTGCACTTCGACCTGCCGTCCACCCTCGAGGAATACTACCAGGAAGCCGGACGCGCGGGGCGCGACGGCGCACCGGCCTACGCCGTGCTGCTCTATGCCCCCGCCGACAACGGCGTGCTGCGCCGGCGCATCAGCGAGCAGTTCCCGCCCAAGGAGTTCGTGGCGCGCATCTACGAGGAGCTGTGCGTCAGCCTCGACATCAGCGTAGGCGGTGGCTTCGAGGGCGTCTACGACCTTGACCTCCAAAACTTCTGCAACCGCCGCCGGCTGCCCGTGCGCCAGACCCACAACGCCCTCGCCCTGCTGAGCCGCGCCGGATACATCGAGTACAGCGACGAGCAGGCCATGCAGGCACGCGTGATTGCCACGATGCGCCGCGACGAGTTCTACGACCTGCGTCTCGAACCCGTGCAGGAAGCCGTGCTGATGGTGCTTCTGCGCAACTGCCCCGGCATATTCGCCGACTATGTGGGCATCGACGAGGGGCGTCTGGCAGCCGCGGCCGGCGTGTCGCAGACCATCTTCTACGACACCATGCTCGCCCTGAGCCGCATGCACGTGCTGCACTACGTGCCGCGGCGTCTCACGCCCTACGTCTACTTCCCCTACGCACGCATCGAGACGCGCCACGTGCAGCTCTCGCCCGAAGTCTACGACCTGCGCCGCGAGCGCGCCGAGCACCGCACCGAGCAGATGCTCCGCTTCGCCTCTGCCACGCAAGGCTGCCGCACCGGCATCATGCTGGAATACTTCGGCCAGCAGCCCGGCGAGCCATGCGGAAAATGCGACCTCTGCCGTGAACGGGCCGCGGCGCCGACCTGCGCCGACACCGACCTGCGCCGCGCCATAGCCGGACGCGCCGCCGCGCCCGGAGGCCTCGCCGTCGGCGACCTGCCGGAGCTATACCCCTCACGTCCCGACCGAGCCGCCGACGCCCTGCGCTCCATGCTCGACGACGGCACCCTGCGCCTCGACGGCAACATCGTCAGGCCTGCGACACAATAAACCGCACATCGCGCGCGTTATATAATTTAACTTGTTCCGTACATGCAATGACCCGAATATATACTCTCCTCATAAGCCTGCTCTGCTCCGTCATCACCCTGACGGCGCTGCCCGCCGACACCTACGCACCGCACTCCGTGCTCGCCGGGGGGCGCTGGGTGAAAATATCCGTCCCGTCCACCGGACTCTACCGCATCACTCCGGCGCAGCTGCGCGCCTGGGGCTTCACTTCGCCGGAGAACGTGCGTGTCTACGGCTACGGCGGCCGACGCATCCCCGACGCACTCACGGCCGCCAACTACATCGACGACCTGCCCCTGGTGCAGACCGAGACCTCGGCCCGAGGCATAACGTTCTATGCCATAGGCCCCGACGAACTCACCTACGCCAACGGCGGCTACACCGTCACCTCCAGCCCCTACACCACCGCCGGCTACTACTTCCTGACCGATAACGGCGCCGCCGCGCGCACCATAGAGCAGGGCGGCACGCCGGGAGCATCCTCGCCGGCCACCACCTTCACCGAAGTGCTGCACCATGAGGTCGACCGTCTGTCGCCGGGCGAGGCCGGCCCCATGCTCGTGGGCGAGGATTTCCGCATGACGCCGCGGCGCACATTCAACTTCGACGCCCCGCAGCGCGTCCAGACAGAGCCTCTGTGGCTCGCGTGCAGCTTCGTGGCCGTGACCCCCTCGGCCCAGTCGTACGTCGACCTCTCCGTCAACAACCATGAGTTGCCGCGCAACAGCTCCAGCGCAGTGCCCACGATGTCGACATCCGGCTACCAGCATGCCATGATGACAGTGGCGCGCCACACTTTCACACTCGAAACCTTGAACGATCGCCTCGACGTGGTTGTGAGCCACGCGTCACCGGCGTCGGCCGTCTACAACGCCTGGCTCAACTATCTGACGATCAACTACACCCGCCGTCTGGCTATGCCGGCCGCCGGCGTGCTCGCCTTCCGTTCCGCCTCGTCGCGCCTGAGCCTTGAAGGAGGCGCTGCCGATGGCGTCAGCATCTGGGACGTCACCGACCCTCTCGACATCCGGTCCATGAGCAGCGCCGCCGAGGGCAGCTCCGCCGTCTGGACCAACGACTACACCGGCACGCGCCACTACGTGGCATTCCGTTCCGAAGCCTCGCTGCCGGCCCCGACCTATGTCGGCTCCGTGGCAAACTCCGACCTGCACGCCCACAGCGGCTACGACATGGTGATATTCACCACCGCGGCCACACGCGACGCATCGGAGCGCATAGCCGACATCCACCGCAGCGAGTCCGACTCCCTGCGCGTGGCCGTGGTGAACGTCGACGACGTCTACAACGAGTTCGGCAGCGGCGCGGCTGACGTCTCGGCCCTGCGCAAGTATCTCAAGATGCTCTACGACCGCGACGCGCAGAACCCCACCGCGGCCCACCGCCTCGGCTACGTGCTGCTGATGGGACGCGCCACCTACGACAACCGACGCCTCACGGCCGACCTGAAATCCTACACCGGGCCGCTGATGCCGGCGTGGGTCAACCGCAACGACTCCGAGAGCCTGCACGACTCCTTCGGCTACTGCACCGACGACTTCATCGCCATGCTTGAGGACGGCAGCGGCGTCGACACCGGCCTCGACCGCATATCAGTCGCCGTGGGCCGCATGCCCGTATCCTCCGCACGCGACGCGGCCACCGTCGTCGACAAGCTGAAGCAGTACGTCGACAAATCAAGCCGCACTCCTTGGAAAAACACAGTGGTAGTGCTGGCCGACGACGGCGACAACGAGATACACATCAAGCAGGCCGACAGCCTCTGCCACTACCTGATGGAGACCCCGGGCCAGCAGCACATCGTGAGCAAGATATTCACCGACGCTTATCCGCTTGTCAACGGCGTCTACCAGAGCGCGCGCGACGAGATGTACCGCCGCCTCGACGAGGGCGCCGTGTGGTGGAACTACATAGGCCACGCCACCAACCACTCCTGGACCGGCGAGGGAATGCTCACGTTCTCCGACATCAACAGCCTCTACCTGCGCAACCTGCCGTTCATCTACGCCGCCACGTGCAACTTTCTGCGCTGGGACGCAGCCGAGACCAGCGGCGGCGAAATGATGTGGGCCGAGCGCAACGGCGGATGCATAGGCATCATCAGCGCCACACGCCCCGTCTACATCACCGACAACGGCTACTTCACCAACGCCATGGGGCGCTCCATAGGCGTCCGCGACGCTTCAGGACGCTTCTTGCGCGCCGGCGACGTCTACCGCCGCGCCAAGAACGACATACGCCGGGGCCAGACAGCCCCGATTGCCGACGACAAGAACCGTCTGCGCTACGTCTTCTGCGGCGACCCCGCCCTGAAACTCGTCACGCCGAGCAATCTCGTGCGCGTAGACAGCATCGACGGCAAGCCGTTCAATCCCGACGACCAGCCCACACTCGCCGCCCTGCAGCGCGCACGTGTAAGCGGCCACGTCGAGGACCCGTCGGGCAATCTTCTGGCCGACTTCAGCGGCACGGCCACCCTCGAGCTCTACGACGCCGAGCGCTCACTCACCACCGCCGGCAACAACGAGGGCGACATATACACCTTCGACACCCAGGGCGCCAAGCTGCTATCGGTCAGCGCGCCCGTCAGCGCGGGACGCTTCACCGCCACCCTTGCCATGCCGGCCAACATCGCCGACAACTTCCGCCCCGCCACCCTCAACATGTACGCCTGCGAGGACGGAGCCGGCACACGCGAGGCCATAGGCGTCAGCCGTGACCTCTACGCCTACGGCGTCGACGAGACCGGCGTGCCCGACACCACCCCGCCCTCCATCGACCGCTTCCAGCTCAACCACTCGGGCTTCAGCAGCGGCGATGCCGTCAGCACACACTCTCCGATGGTGCTCGCATCCGTAAGCGACGATGTCGGCATCAACATCTCCTCGGCCGGCATCGGACGCCAGATCACGCTGATGATGGACAGCACCGTCACCTACAGCGACGTGGCCCTGTACTACCGTCCCCACGCCGACGGCACCCCCGGAGGCACCATCAACTATCCCATGCCCGACGTGGCGGAAGGCCTGCACACCCTGCGCCTGCGCGTATGGGACACCTCGGGCAACCCCGCCGAGCAGAGCATCGAGTTCTTCGCCAAAGCAGATATCGCCCCGCAGATTTTCGACCTGTACTGCGACGCCAACCCGGCACGCACCACCGCCGGCTTCTACATCACGCACGACGCTCCTGACGCCACCGTCACCGTAACAGTCTCCGTCTACAACATGCTGGGCAATCCCGTGTGGACGCGTACCGAACGCGGACGCAGCGACATGTTCACCACAACCCCCATCCAGTGGAACCTCTGCGACGGCACCGGCCGGCGCGTGCCGCGCGGCATCTACGTCTACCGCGCCACCATCAGCGTCGACGGAGAGACGCACAGCACCGCCTCGCGCCGCCTCGCCGTCACCGCGTATTAGAGGCTGTCCGGTCCGGTCATTACAAGCTGTTGCATCCCACCATCCATCCCGTCCGACAGGTCCGACAGGTCAGACAGGTCAGACCCGTCCGACCCACGTCCCCCGGCAAGTCCTCGAAGAGGACGTGTCCGTAGTTAACCCCATGATAAGCAGCGCCTTGCGCTGCGTTCATGGGGCAAGAGACGCCAAGAGAAAGGAACCTCGGAGAGGTTCCATCTGTGGCCCCCCTTTCCCCCCGGGATAAAAATTTTTCTGACGAAAATGCAAATTTTTTCCCGCTGTAACACAGCGAGTTATCCTCGATTTTAACATTCTTTAGCTATGAAATGAACCGGGGGGTGGTTCATTTCATAGTTCCAAGGGGTATTTCGTGTTGTAACTTTGCGGTGTTATGAAACACTCAACCACATACCCCTTCCGCCGCTGGTACCGCAGGCCCCTCACCCCGCGCGAATCCGCCGTCATCGGCCTTCTCGAGCGCCGTCGTCGCCGCACAGGCCGCGTCAGCATCGTCCTCACCGTATCAGCCGCCGAGCACACCGCCATCAGCCGCCTGCTCCTTCACTACGCCCTGTTCCTCAACAACCGTTGCACCCTATGCTACACTATCCTCGTCGCCACCACAAGCGCCCCGACAGTTGCCGCCGCAGGCGCAACTCCTCACTCCACACTCCCAACTTCACACTGCGCGCGGCGCGAGCGCCGTCGCGCACACCCCGCCCGCGCCGGCCCTAAACCATAAACCCTAAACCGCGGCCGCCAGCAAGTCCTCGAAGAGGACGTGTCCGTGGT